>OATK01000112.1_pt1 | contig 74485 bp, 70 predicted proteins | sample 1516611 | NCBI WGS metagenome assembly OATK01 (sample SAMEA2579947, study PRJEB22360) | human gut metagenome | biome: human gut; feature: human-associated habitat; material: faeces | place: Denmark | collected 2008/2010 | reverse complement strand
ACATCGAAGCAGTAAGAAGTATCCGCAAGGACTTTAATTTCTCGATGTGTTTGAGTATATTTGAACACATTTTGAGTGGCAGAATAGATCAGTGTTTGGGAACAGAGCAAAAGTATCCGCTGAGGAATTAGCGTATATGAAGGAACAATTGGATAATGACAGGGGATTTTTCGAGAATGTAAATGCAAAGTCAAAGCTTATAGAGGCTGATTTTGATGAGCTGGAGAAATCAAGACAGCTTGAGGAGTCATCCCTTAAGCAGCTGAATGATAATGCAAATAATGTTGTGGAATTTTCAAAGGACAGCATGGATGCCATATCGGCCTTAAACGACAGCTTTACAGAGTGTGTAAAGGCGGCTGCGGACAATCTTACAAGCCTTGAGAGTGCGGCAAAGGCAATTGCCACACAGCATGAGGATACATGTGCGCTTGTCGAAAACAATAAGCATTTTACCGCTCCGGCCAAGAGCTTGCCAGAGACATCGGACAGGCTTGAGGAGCATGTGGATAGCTGTGCGGATATAGCTGCGCAGATGAAGGAGCAGAATAAGCAGATGAGTGTTCTCTCACTCAATGCTGCTATAGAGGCGGGCATGCTTGGAGAGCAGGGAAAGCTGTTCGTAGAGGCTGCTGAGAGCATAAGGGAGGCATCTGTTTCATATGACAGTGCAATTGATGCTGTTGAACAGGAGCTTTCAGAGGCAAAAGCTGAGATTAGTGCACTTAAAGAGCAGGTGAGCCACCTTGTAGGGCTTCTAAAGGACAACAATGTTGCCACGACAAAGCTCATGAAGCAGGGTGTGGAGCTCAATCATGTGTTTTCACAGTGTGATGAGATTTCAGTTGACATGATAGAAGCGTGCAGACAGCAGATTGTGTCAATCCGCAATACACAGGAGGAGATTATCAAGTTTGAGGAGCGCAATAAGCTGCAGATAGAAGATGCATACGCAGAAATTTCGACTCAGAGGAAAAATTCAGTAGAAATAAAATCAACTGTGGACAAGGTGCTCGACTACAGCAGGGAGAGAGTAAGATAACAGGACAGATATGCAGACTTTGAGTGTCATGCATTTTTATGAGTGAAATATAAAAAGACATCAACCGGTGTAAATTCCGGATGATGTCTTTTTGAGTTGAAAGCTGCAATTATTAAATCAAACACGAACCTTGCTGTTTGCTGTATCCTGGAAGCTTCCGCTCTTCTGCGGCAGATGCATCCAGTTTTTGATGTAGACCACATTGTACATAACGAAAGCAAGCATAAAGGCTGTAGAAACGTCAAATACTGAGTGCTGTTTGATAAACATGGTAGACAGTATAATCAGAACACAAAGCACTAAGGATGCGTGCTGAACGTGCTTTTTATCCTTGAAATAGCTGCTGTGCATCACCGCAAAATGAATTCCAAGCGAATTGTATACGTGAATGCTCGGAAACAGGTTCGTCGGTGTGTCAGTGGAGTAAAGCCACTCGCAAAGCGCTGTAAACATATTGTGGTGCGTGAAATAATAAGGCCTTAAATTGTGACCATTCGGGTAGAGCGTTGATATAACCAAAAATACGGTCATACCGGTGTATAAAAACGCACACAGTCTGTAAAATTCTTTTTTGTCATGTAATGCCGTGAAAGCAATTCCAAAGGCCACATAGCCAAACCACATGATATAAGGAATAACAAAGTATTCACAAAACGGTATATAATCATCTATCGGAAGATGAATCAAGTGATAATGTGTGGTAACAGTGCGTTCTAAATATCCAAACCAGGTCAGATATATGATAAAGTATGATAAAATCCACACATGCTTGTAGCGGTTGAAAAGCTCTATAAGCTTATTCTGTATTTTCTTCATAAAACCACCTTTTTAATCCGCTTGAAATTATAACACTGAAAAATAATTCAAACAACACCAAAACAAAAGACTTAATAAATTTTATGAAAAAATTAATAATTAAGACCTTATATAATGAGCTTTTTGTGAAATATTTATCTGCAGCAAAAAGCATAGGATATAACCTGTGGGCTAATCTGCATAAAGAATGCTAAAATCCCATGGTGCAAGAGCTATACAATCGCCTGCTGATACAGTACTGTCATCGCAAAGCTTCTTGAGACCGTCTGCATAGCAGGTAACAGTCTGCTCATCATCCGAGTAGTTAAGCAGATAAATGATTTTTTCTCCCTGCATATTGGTGCCGCGCTTTATGACAACGGGATAAGAAGCATCAAATTCATTTTTTTGCTCGCCGAAGAAAAGCTTTAGGGCTTCTATCAGCGTGTCCTCACCAAAAAGTGTGGCAAGATACATGGCGCGTCCTTTGCCGTAAGAGTTTTTTGTGATAGCTGCGTGTACTCCCCAGTGCTTGTGCTCATACATAGCAACAGGTGTGGCAGTGGTACAGTCGACCATCTCCATCCAGTCACGAGCTTTTGAGGATTTGCCGCCACAGGTTACTGTGATATCGTCAGGCAGGGTGAACTCATCGTACTGTATGCCGAGAGCCTTGTTTATAATATAAGGCTGTACGTCATGGCGTATTTTAAGGTGTTCATCCGAAAAAGCAGATTTAAAGGTCACCACCATATTGCCGCCGTTTGCAACAAATTCATTTAAGGCATTGAGCACATCATCTGTTGCGCTATAGAGTGCAGGCACAAGTATATTCTCATATGAAGCAAAAAGTGCCGGGTCGGCAGGAATCACGTCGTACTCAATGTTCATCAGATACAGGGCATCGCAAAGCCATCTGAAAACGGTATTGTAATTGGAGTCACTTTCGTTGTTCAGCTTAAATTCATTGAGTCCTGTAAGAGAAGAGTTGTCAGCAATAATCGCAAACTTGTTTGTCTTTTTTAAATTGACCAGCCTGTGTCCGTATTTTTTTAGTTCGTTTCCGATAACACTGCACTCCTTATAAAGCCGGTTCGGTCTAAGGTCGTGGGAGAGCACGCCCTTCCAGTAGCTTTCTATGGCATTGTGGATAGAATGCCAGTGCCAGTATTCAACCATGCATGCACCGTTTGCAATGTGGCTTATGGCCTGCAGACGCAGTTGTCCCGGATAAGGAAGCCATGGGTGATTTCCGGCAGCCTCGGTCTCAAGTACCAGATAATTATCACCTTTTATGCCCCTTGCAATATTGCCGCAGGCGGTAATCTCGCGACCACTCAGACTGCTCTGGGAAGGGTGATATATATCGCAGCCTGCGATATCCATACACTTGGCAGCCTCGTACTGATTGACCTCCGGCTGCATGCCGTAAGAGTAATCGTGCCATTCAAAGTCGAAATTGTGAGTGATGAACTGGTCATCTCTCTTGTATTTTTTGACGATATCGGCCTGCCATGCAAAAAAGTCTGTCACGAGCTTTCTCTGGAATTTTTTGTATTCCGCATCAAGACTCATATTTATAGTGCCGCGGATATCAGGAAAGGCATCCCAGTCATCCACACGGTTGCTCCAGTAATCAAGTCCAAACTCCCTGTTAAACTCGTCAATGTCAGGAAATTCATTTTTCAGATATTCTACGAATTTAGCCTGTGCGCATTTGGAACAGGTGTCATAGGGCTTTGTCTCATTGTCGAGCTGGAAGCCGATCACGCAGTCGTAGTCCTTTACCTGCTCCATGAGCTTTTCAATGATAATCTGTGCATGGTGCAGATAGTCAGGGTTTGTGATATCCATGTTCTGGCGGTGGCCGTAGAGCTCTTTGCCGTTATGTGTTACAGCGAGAATATCGGGATATTTTTTTGCAAGCCATGATGGAATAGCATATGTAGGTGTTCCGACAATGACCTTCAGCTTATATTTTGCTGCGCAGTCAAGCATGCGGTGCAGGTGTGTAAAATCAAATACTCCCTCCTCAGGCTCCCATGTGCTCCAGGTGGATTCGGCAATCCTGATAACATTCATGCCGGCATCGCGTATCATCTTAAAATCTGTTTCTATGCGGTCGTAAGGCATATATTCGTCGTAATATGCCACACCATATAATATTTCGTTAAAATTCATTTATATGTACCTCCAATAGTTATACTATAAATATACGTTAGTAAATAAATGGTGTAAACATTAAACCATCAGAAAACAAAATGTTGAGCGAATATGCGTGGAAGAATGAGTCAGTTGCGCAAAAATTGCATGTCTGGGATGACAAGTGTATGAAGATAGGTTATAATGAAAAACAATAGAGTTGCGCAACAAATAAAAGTTGTTCAGTGATTAATCACATATAGATGAAAGAGGCGGCAGAATGAGTAACAATATCACTATATCAGATGTAGCAGAGGCACTTGGCGTTTCAAAGACAACAGTAAGCAGGGCTATATCGGGGAAGGGCAGGATAGGCGCTGCAACAAGAAAAAGAGTGCTTGAATATATACAGGAGCATGATTATAAACCTAATGTAATAGCCAGGGGGCTTGCACAGTCAAAGACATTTAATATATGTGTGGTGATGCCGGGGGATTATGCACTTGTCGATCTGCCTTTTTTCCAGGAAGCTATAATGGGGATTCAGGAGATAGCAGGTATGATGGAATACGACCTTTTACTTTGTATAGGTTCAGGCAATGATATGGCGGGGCTTAGGCGTATCATACAGAATCATAAGGTGGATGGAGTGGTGCTGCTTCGCACGATGGTAGATGATCCACAGGTGACATTCTTGCAGGAGCGCAGGATACCGTTTGTCACAGCTGGCTCATGCAAATATAAGGATGTAAAGCAGATTGACCATGACCATAGAAGTGCCTGCAGGGAGCTGACATCAATTATGCTCATGCGTGGCATGAAAAATATGGCGCTTCTCGGAGGAAGCGAGGATATTGTTGTAAATCAGACCAGATACGCAGGCGTAATGGATGCCCATGAGCAGTTTGGAAAGAAAATAAATGACAATCTTGTATTTTTAAACCTTGAAGGAAAAGCATATGTCGAAAAGGCTGTAGATGATGCAATTGACAGAGGCTGCGACTGTCTGCTGTGTATGGATGATGCAGTCTGTGCGCAGGCCATGAGACGGCTCCGCGAAAGGCATATAAAGGTGCCGCAGCAGGTGAAGGTGGCTTCATTTTACAACAGCTCAGTGCTGGAAAATAATGTGCCGTCCATTACATCGCTTTCATTTGATTCAAAGGAGCTTGGAGCAAGAGCCTGCAAGAATCTGCTCAGACAGATAGAGGGTGAAGAGACTGAGAACAGGACGCTTTTGCCGTATGAGGTAGTGTTAAAGGAGTCCACACAGTAAATAGTAAAAGCCGGAGCCGACAAATTGTCAGACTCCGGCTTTTGCTTTATATAGTTTTAAAACTGTTAAATCATCGCCAGATAAACCGTCGCGAGTGATACAACAATCTGGATAATTGCAAATCTGAAAACGACCTGTGCATTTGACCAGCCGAGCTTCTTTCTGACGTGGTCATGGATAGGAGTTGTGGTATTCTTTAAAATATGTATCTTCAAAAATCTAAGAAGAGAAACCTTTACGAGTCCAAGTCCACCATCGATGATAAGCACGAGACCTGCCAGTATGTAGATGAATGGGCTTTGTGATTTAAGAGCACATATAGCTATGAATATACCCATGGCTCTTGAGCCCGCATCGCCCATCAAAAGCTTGCTTGGTGTGGCATTGTACCACAGATATCCGAGCAGACATACTGCAAATAATAAAATACAATAGTTGAAGCTGTCAGTTATTTTGAGCACTGAATCAAGCACGAAGAAAGTCATTATGGTAATGATGGTAAGTGTTCCCGAAAGACCATCAACACCGTCTGAACAGTTTGTGACATTGATTGATACCCAGACTAAGATGACTGTGAGTATTCCAAACACAACAGGTGGAATATTTACAGAGCCGCCAAATATGGCAAAGGCGATTGTGCTTGAGTTGAAATGCAGATACACAACTGCCACAACAATGGCAACCGCAAAATCAAGTGCGCCCTTTAAATACTCGCCCCATGGCTTTTCTGCCGCATCGTCAAAGTAGCCTGTGAGCATCTCAATAACTATAAGCACAAGATAAATGACAATCTCCGCATTGATTTGTGAGAAAAGCACTGCTGATATCACAAATGTGAATATAAAGATAATACCGGCGCCTCTCGGCTTCCCGGCTGAAAGCTTTCCGTCCACAGCAAACTGTCTGCCGAGGTCCTTTGGTAAAAATTTATTTAATTTTGCAATAGCAATACATGTGAGTGCGAATGCAAAAATCACACCGATGAAAGCTATTATCGACATATCTGCCGAAGTCAAATAAGAAATCATATAGTCCTCCTTTGATATTGTATTACAACCTCATTCATTATATTAGTCTGACAAAAAAAAGTAAAGTTTTACTTGCAATTTTAAATAATTGTGTTATTATACTTATATGCTTTAAAGCGTTGAAGCATTAAAACTTTAAATTGTAACATCAAGCTACAGTAATATTTATATTTGTTACAATAATATTTATACTTGGAGGAAACAAAAATGGCTCAGAAAGGTGATTTAATGACAGCACGCCCTGATATCCGCGTGCTTGACGCTACCATTAGGGATGGAGGACTGGTAAACAACTTTATGTTTACAGATGATTTTATCAATGCTCTTTATCGTGCAAACGTAAAGGCAGGCATCGACTATATGGAGTTTGGTTATAAAGCATCTAAGGAGCTTTTTGATGTAAATAAATTCGGCAAATGGAAGTTCTGTGATGAGGCAGCTATCCGTGAGATAGTCGGAGACAACAACTCTGATATGAAGATTTCTGTCATGGCGGATGTCGGCAGATGTGACTACAAGAAGGATATTCTCCCTCGCGAGGACAGTGTGATTGACATGGTGCGTGTGGCTACATATGTACATCAGATGCCATCAGCAATCGAGATGATTGAGGATGCCAAGTCCAAGGGCTACGAGGTAACCTGCAACATCATGGCTATCTCAAATACACAGGAATCAGACCTTGATCAGGCACTTGACATGGTTGCCAAGAGCTCTGCAGACGGCATATACATCGTAGACAGCTACGGAGCTCTCTACCCTGAGCAGATTCGCCGCACTGCCGATAAATACACAGAAATTGCTGAGGCAAACGGAAAGTTCGTAGGAATGCATGCGCACAATAATCAGCAGCTTGCATTTGCAAACACCATAGAGGCAGCAGCCCAGGGAGTCAGCCTGTTGGATGCAACAATGATGGGCATGGGACGAGGCGCAGGAAACTGTGCGATGGAGCTTTTACTTAGCTTCCTTAAAAATCCAAAATACAATGTATTCCCTGTACTTAAATTTATTGAAGAGCATATGCTTCCGCTCAAGGAGAGCGGTGCTGTATGGGGCTACGATATTCCATACCTGCTCACAGGACGCTTAAATCAGCATCCATCAGCAGCCATTGACTACATCAAGTCAGGCGAGACACATTACGCTGATTTCTACACAGATTTGCTTGATAAATAAAAATAGATAGATGTATATAAAACAATCCGCTATGCCAGATTTTGGTGTAGCGGATTGTTTTTTATGCACGTGAAAACCAAAGAGTAATGCGAAACTCGGTATTATTATGTGAAACAATAGCCCGCCCGTTCATCTGCTTCATCATAAGGGTAATATTTCTGATACCCATGCCGGTGGTATTAAACAGAGAGCTTTTATCTGAGATATGGTTTGTTATCTCGATACCTGCATCTTTATTCCGGTAGATACAGCTTATGCAGACAGGAGCTTTCTTATCTGCATATTTGCATATATTGTTTGTAATATTGTTAAAAATCCGTCCGAGAAAGTTTGAGTTCACAGTGATTTTGAAATCCTTCCATATGAGCTTTTCTATATCAAGTGAAAAGCTGTTTTCACGGAGGATAAAAGCCATCTCAGAAAGATAGTCACCTATTGCACTTTCCATATTGCATGGAGCGTCAAGCTCAAGAGCTTCTTCATTGCAGGCAAGTGAATAGTCAAAAAGCTGGTCGGTAAGGCCTTTTATTTCGCATATTTTATTGAAAATCACATCTATGTGTTCAGTGGGAATCGCACCCTTTTTATTTTCCATTTTGATAATTTCAGCGTATGATTGCAGCCCTGCGAGAGGAGTGCGGATATCGTGTGCCATGCTTCGTATCAGCATATTTTTTTCATTGATCAATTCGGTTTCAGACTGCTCGACAACGTTTAAAGTGCCATGTATTTGCATGAGAATATGTCTGGAAATGAAAAACAAAATCATTATTGCTGTAATTAAAGTGAAGAGAGCATCACAAATAAGCAAAGCTTTGAGATATTTTTCCTGATAGTTATTGTATATAAAAATTTTAGCTGTTCTGTCACTAAAGTTTAACGCTTTAAGGTAAACAGATATTTTCTGATTATATAATGATAGATTTTGAGGCTTTTTGAGACTTAAATATTCTGTTGAAGCGTAATATGTTTCATTGTCAATGGATATGAGAAAAAATTCGGGCTTTTCTCTTTGAATCCATGTATCAATGCTTTTAAAATCGTTTGACGAAACCTTATTGTCAGACACATATTTTTGAAAGTCTGTAATATACGCAGCTTGTGTATTGTAAATATAGCTGTCGGAGCTTACATATTCATTTATTATTTTTTCCCCGCAAAGGTATATAGCTGTAAATACAGCAATTGAAATCAATAAAGCTATTAAAAATGAAATCAATAAGCTGCTTATGTATTCCTTATATCCGTTAAATTTATTCTTCAAATTTATATCCCTTTCCCCACACTGTTTTAATCAGGTGGGCACAGCCACAGCCGGCTTCAAGCTTATTGCGCAGATTTTTAATATGAACCATAATGGTGTTATTGGAAAACTGTGTATACGGTTCATTCCAGACGCTTTCAAATATATTCTGTGTTGAAAATGTCTTTGTCGGATGAGAAATTAACAGCAGAAGAATCTGATATTCTTTATCCGTGAGAGCAAGCTGTCTGCCATCGTAACTGACATTGTTGCATTTTGTGTATAAGGTTAAGCCACATCGTTCAATAGTGGATGAAGCGGTGGTGTCTGATGCATCTGCATTGTCGTAGACGCGACATCTTCTGATAAGAGCCTGAATACGCGCTATCAGCTCCACGTAGGAGAATGGTTTTACAAGATAATCGTCCCCTCCGGCGGAAAGGGCTTCCATTTTATCGGTTTCAAGAGATTTGGCTGTCAAAAAGAGAATCGGAACATATGATTTTTCCCTGATTTTGCGGCATACCTCAATGCCGGAAATATTTGGCATCATTATGTCAATAATCAGCAGATCAAAGGTTGAGTCAAATTTTTGGAGCCCTTCTTCACCGTCATGCGCTTCTTCGATGAAGTAACCTTGATTTTCAAGCAAAATTCTAAGTGCATTTCTGATTGTTTCGTCATCCTCGATAATGAGTAGTTTATCCATACAAGCTGCTCCTTATATAAATGAATAAGATTTATTGTAAAAACAAAAGTGATATAAATATAATAGCACATAAAAACACAATATGCGCTTAATAAAATCTGAAAAATTCTGAAGAAATCTGAAGCTTGGATGTACATGACAATGAAAAATTCAGAAATTTTCATAATAAATTAAGTCGAATTTTCAGAAATATGAGATACTATATAAGCATAGACGTCTATGGTAACAATGCGGTAGTAAAAAACACAAGGAAAGGAAAAAATGAGACAGCAATTAAACAGAATTATAAGTGATAAAAAAAGTATAGGAATGATAATTTTTATGCTCGTAATTCCAATTTTGGATATTGTACAGATTTATTATCAGGATATTATTAAAATTAATGGAGAAATGGGGAAACCCTATCCGTTATATGTCACATTTTTATCATGCTATTCACAAGGACACATATTTCAAATGATTTATCTGTGGTTTTTGCCATTATATTTGCTTGTAATAGTGGGAGAAGAGAGTATTGTTGATTATATTACAGGATATAAGAATATATTGATATGTAAAATGGGAAAAAATAAATATATTTTACAAAAAATGAAATCAGCCTTTATTGTCTCATTTGCAATTGTATTTGTAGGACTGGGATTAAATCTTATACTTTCACAAATAGTATTTAATGGGGGAACTAAAACACGGTTTGATTCAGAACCATTGAAATATAACAGTTTTGTCATGATAAAAACATTTCTTTTTGAAATAAGCTATACACATCCATTGACAACGAATATAGTCTACATTCTTATAACGGCAATATTTGCCGGTGTTTTGGGAATGATGGGAGCTGCGTTGGCAATATCTATACACGAAAGAAAGATGGTATATGCGTTGACCTTTGCAATTTGGTTCATACCTATTTTGTTTAAAAATTCATCAATGCATATTTTTCAACCGTTTATGGAATATGGTTTTAATGTTGTTGTTCCAGTGGCGATATGGTGTATAGTGCTTTACATTTTAGTGATTATAACAGCTATTATATGGGAGAAAAAAATTGTTGAAGTATAAATATTTAGTATGTGCTTTAATATATGTGGGATTGTGTAGTATAGATTGTTATTTTTCAAATGTACCTATGCTTAATTCAATAGGGCAGATGGGGATAACGGAGGATGTAATTTTCCTTAATATGCACAATTCAAGCAGTAATTTCTGTGGAATTAAAGAAATATTGGTTGTAGATACAATTCCTGTCTTATTGGGAATATACTATGCATTGGACAAAGAAAAAACATATATATTACTTAGATATAAAACGCGGGAAAAATATAATAATAGCCAGATCAGGATAATTATTGTAATGGCGGCAATATTTTCGGCAGTTCGTCAGATAGTTGATTATATTTTTACGGTATATAGTTTTAATGGTGCAACAATTAAGAAATATCCATTTGTACTGTATTCTCTTATGGAATTTGTTGTTATTTGGATTTTCTTTGTCGCAACAGGTCTTTTTTACAAAATACTTAGAGATTGTTTACAAAATGAACTTATTGCTCTTATAGGAGCTTTTGGAGTTAATTTTGTGCAATTCATTTTGATAAGATTTTGGCTCGTTAAGTTTTGGATACCGGGTTTAGATGTTGCTGTAGCATATAATTTTTTGGAAGGAAATAAATCGTTTGTAAGCTGTTTGGGTATTCTTGCAAAAAATATAGTAATGGCAATAGTTCTGTACATAGCAGGAATAGTAACGTTTGCAAAAAGGGATATTTTAAGAAATGAAAAATAAGTGGTTAAACATAATATTGATCATATGCATGATTATTATGCAAAGAGTTGTAATACAAATGAGTGGCTATGAGGTATATCAATTACCATTTGCCAGTACACTTTTTATTTTTGACAACCCAACAAGTAATTTAGTGCAAATTTTATATGCATATATACCATTACCATTTGTACTTTTTTACTTTTCGGGTAATGCAAGAAAAATTACAACCGGATATGGTAAGCTTTGGCTGATCAGATCTTATAGCAGAGAGAGGTTATACTTAAAAAATGCTATATTATCAGCAGCGAAATTAGCCTGTATAGTAATAGGTCAGACGATTATTTTTTTAATATGTGATGGGACATGGAATAATTTATCAAGTATAAAATTAATACAGGTAATAGTTACATATTTTGTTGGAGTATGGGCATTGGTACAATTACAATTTTTACTTGAATTATTTATGGATGCCAGTATTTCAAATATATTTGTAAATATTTTTTTGGTGGTATCACTGATAATTGGAAATAACGTACTGATAAATCGTGATTTAAGCCGGATTGGAGTTATGCTTTTCCCCAATATGCTATTTGGAACGCGTAGTGGGATAATTTATCAAAAAAACATATATGTGAGATACGAAACTTCAATTATATATGTGATTATATTATTAGTAGTTTTAAATATTATTTCAATAATAAAATATAAGAAAACAGACATTTACTGAGGAGATGATATAGTATGATACAATTACAAAATGTAACAAAGAGGATAAAGGAAAATACGGTATTGGATAATGTATCGTATACGTTTAAAAGTGGTTTTGTTTATGGTTTATATGGGCAAAATGGTTCAGGAAAGACTATGCTGCTAAGAGCTATAAGTGGTTTGATAAATCTGGATAGTGGAAGTATTTTCATTGATGGGGAAAAGCTGCATGATAAAATTGAGTTTCCACCTGAGACCGGTATTGTTATAGAAAATATGGAATTGCTGCCGGAATGTTCCGCAAAGAGAAATCTTCAGATGCTTGCAAAGATAAAAAATATTGCTGATGAAAAAGATATAATCTTTTCTCTGGAAAGGGTGGGTCTGGATCCCGACTCTGATAAAAAAGTAAAAAAATTTTCATTGGGAATGAAACAGCGATTAAATATTGCACAGGCAATTTTTGAAAATCAGAAAATTATATTGCTTGATGAACCGACAAATGCATTGGATGAAGATGCAGTGCAGCTTATATATAAAATAATAAGAGAGGAGAAGTCAAGAGGTGCAACGATTATTGTAGCCACTCATCATAAAGAAGATTTAAAGGAAGTGTGTGATGTGATATTAAAAATTGCGGAGGGAAAAATTGTTGAGGAAAATGAAAATAAATAAGTATTTTCTTGGAATTGTTCTTATAATCATAATAATTATGTACTTTATGGCTGGAGTTCTTTTCCTGGGAAATACAAGAGAAGATAATAATATGAAAGTTAGTACTGTACAACAGAGCATAGAATATCAGACTTTTAAGTCTGAAACAGAAGGCTATAATCTTGCATCAAAATACGCAGAAAATCTGCAGAATAATTCTTTGGACAAAGAAGCTATTAATTTACAATTGCAGGAGGCAAAGAAATTTTTACAGGATAATATTAAAGGAATAAGCAGGGAAAGCGATAATTTTGCGCAGATGTTTTATTATTGTGGGATCATATATGGGTTAGATTCTATTTACAATTGTGGTGATTATGAATTTGTAAAGGTTGGAATTGAAGTCAGAAAGTATATTATTAAAGTTCAAAATGGTGATATGGATGATGAGCTTGAAGCTGACTTATATGATAAGCTGACAAAACTCACTGCTGATGATATACAGGAGGTTGTCGAAGCAATTGATAATTAAAACAAGATAAAAATAGCAAATCTTTAGGACAATGCAACAAATGGGATATGTACAGTTCTAAATTAACCCATTCTTTTGTAGTGCATTGTAAAACATAGCACGTCCAGAATAGTTCCAATACGCACAATTTTGACGAGGAAGATTACTTGAATAAAAGCAGATAAAAATCAGTTGTAGAAAATCCAAATAATGGATATAATAATAATATAGGAAAAGAGACGAACATAGATTTCTAACAGAAAGGACGTGATATTATGGTAACAACAGAATCTGTAACTATTAAAGTTCCGGTAGGAATGTCAAAATATCTGGTAACTATGAATCCGGAAACAGAGCTTACCCGAAATGCACTGTTGCTGTATCCATATATACTGAATCAGACGATATCCCATGGTCGTGCGGCTGAAATTCTGGGAATCAGAAAATCCGAGTTGATTGATCTGTATGATAAGCTGGGATATTCCTATTTTGATATGACGATGGATGATCTGGATGATGAACTGAATACTTTCAGAGAACTCAAAAAGAAGGAGGCTGCGGTATGATTGTTGTATCAGATACAACACCGCTTCGGCTGGAAGCCGATGAGATCAGGCAGAAGAAATTTATCGTAGTGAAGCCTGTCAATAATCCGGAATCAGCCAGTATATAAAAAAGAGCGGCAGGTCTTGACCAGGGCGAGAGTGAAGCGATTGTCCTGTCAGATGAATTAAAAGCAGATCTGTTATTGATGGATGAAGCAAAGGGAAGAAATGTATCAGCTCAGATGGGACTTAGAATCATGGGGACGATAGGGATTCTTATGGCAGCCTATGAGGAACACGAACTGACATCGGATGAAGTCAGAGAATGCGTGAATGGTCTGCAACGTGCCGGACGACATATCGGACAGCGGCATTATCAGATGCTGTTAAGCAGATTGAAAGACTAAATATACTCTGGTTCTATAATAGTATCGTGGTTCTGGATTGGTTCTAAAAAGTTCTGAAACGAGATGCAGGATAGAAAAATTGAAAATAGTAGTAAATCTGACGTCTGTACCATTTGTTCTGGGGCTGATTGTAGAACTGGAGGATTGTTATATTGTGACTTCGAACCGGGAGAGTGGATTCGGAAGATACGATGTGATGTTGGAGCCAAGAGATAAGTGCGATGATGCATTTATTATTGAGTTCAAGGTTCAGGATTCGGAAACAGAGAAAGATCTGGAAGATACAGTGAAAGCCGGGCTGGAGCAGATTGAATATAAGAAGTATGCTGCAACGTTGGAGGCAAGAGGAATTCCGGAGGAAAAGATTCATAAATATGCGTTTGCGTTTTGCGGGAAACATGTTTTGATAGGGAAGTCAACAACAGGAGATAAATAGCAAAAATCTCTGGACACTGTATAAAACAGGAGCCTCGCAGGAGAACTTGCTACAAAATTCGCTGTACGAAGCGGCTTAGCAGCTGTTGGAATTATGTCAAGATACAGCAATGGGGCTGTAAAAAAACTCCCCTAGAAAAAAATCGCCCAGGCCGTGAGGTCTGAGCGATTTTTTGGTATAATTAATTATGCTACTAACAGACTATACTAATGGTAATTATACTATGCGTCAGCTGAAATTACCATTAGAAATCGCAAAATTGATCGATATTTCTGATCCGGTATATACTTTTTGTGTCCAATGTATTGACATAGATCCAATGCTTTGTACCATTGATGGAAAAATTCAATCGCACATATGGTCATTATCCGAAATATCAGGTTGCTGATGCCGGATACGGTTCTTACAATAATTATCTTTATTGCGAAGAACACGGCATGGAAAAACACATGAAATTTCCCATGTACAAAAAAGCAACGACAGACGAAAGCTGAATAAAACTCAAGCGTGATTAGCTGAGCTTTATTAAATTCACCATTTTTTATACCCAAAGATGCAGACCTGTTCAAAAATAGAAAAATTCATACAAAGAAACAACAAAACCGACATTTGCCGGAGTTGGCGTTTCTTAATTAGGGACTTATTTTACAGCCCCATTAAATTATAGCTGAATCATTATAATATATGAGATGATACCTATAACACTATAAAAGCAATGAATGAGAGTATGACAGCAAAATCTATGCCTGTTATGGTTGGAAAGAAACGATAAGAAGATATTCCTTGAATTGAACTTTGGTTTGATTCAAGGGAATTTTATATTTGGAGTGTCATTTTCTGCAATTAGGAGTCACTTTCTGCAAGAACAATTGAACAATACAATTTATTTGATATATTTAAAGAAGAAAGTGATATTTAATTTGACAAGAGTATAATCGTTTGTTAAAGAAGAAAATGGATTTCAGAGTAATTTATCAAGGAGAGAAAATTATGCTTATAGTAAGAGAGTTTAGCAATAGATTTCAGCAAATGTCTGGAATGCCTATCAATAGTAACGAAACAAAGGAAAGACTTAAAGCGGCTGGAATAGATATAAATAGTAAACAATATCGAGCTGTTATGAGTGAGATGTCCAGAGATGGTGGCGGTGGATATACTACAATCTCAGCCATTAAGAAACGAATGAGCCGATATGATAAAGATGGAGACTGGATTAATCCACGCACAGGATTGGCGGGGTTACTCGTTACAGATAAAAATTGTGCTAGCAAAAATAGAATTGTTTCAATTTCAGAAAGCATTATGGATGAGATGTTTGAAAGCACTAAAAAAGAATTTTTTATGGAAAATGGGGTGCATAACGGCGATACAACAAACAGATCAGAGATATATCAAAAGTTGTATCAGCAAACTGAGAAAAACGACAGATTAGCAGCAGGGTATACATTAGAGGAGTATGAGCGACAGTATTGGCAGGCATTCACAGATGCCGTAAAAGTAGCAGACCCTAAATGGGAGGCTGGAAAACCTATCATGCCGGGAGTTTTAGATAGAATTACAAGTAAATCCATTGATGCTTTATTAGTAAAATCTGGTAGTCAACTGATTAGAAAGTCATTTGAACGAATGATATAAAAAGTATCCATTTTGCGGGAGAGCATTCTGTTTGATAATATTTATGTTTTGACTTAAGGAGGATTTTTTATGAATACTATTAAGAAGAGAGCTTTAACATCAATTGCAGTATGTTTTATGGCATGTTTAATGTTTTCAATGCCGGTATTAGCAGCTTCAAATTCATTTTCGAAGACCACTGTAAAGTTAAATGCGATAGATGGTGGGGTATCTCAAATAGCAAAAGTTTCTTCAGGAAGTGTTTTAGGAACCAATCCTAAAATCACTCAGGTGAAAGTATACTTAAATGTAGCAAGTGGTACAGATCCGTTTGACCTTTATATTGAGAGTCCAGAAGGAACAGTAGCAAGGTTGACACCTTCTACAAAGTCAAGGACATATTATGTAACCGATTTTGTGTGTGAAAATCCCAAAGGAGATTGGTATCTTCAAATTGAAAATTTAGGCAAAACCTATGATCCCAATAAACTATATCCTGCATCAACGGTAACGGCAACAATAACAGTCACATACAGTTACTGATTTAATATCAATAGGATGACATTCTCGCAAGTAAATAATGATTTGTTCATTTGCAACATGTTAAACACGATACTTTTTTAGAGGATAAAGGTTTTGGGTTTTACAAAAAAAGGCACCATTTACAAAGCCAATTGACCCTTGAATTGTTGTCAATTATAGTTGTCAAAAAATACGGAGGTGAGATAAAAAATTTTAGTAGTATTTTGTTGCTTTATAATTGTATGTATTAAGAAAATTAAGCGGAGAAAGTTTTATGAGAACAAAAAAATTTATAGTTGCATTATGTTTTAGCTTTTTTATGTTCATGTGTAGTGTGTCAACTGTGTATGCGTATAATACATATAATCAGCACAAATTGACATATGGTGTGGGAAATTATGGAAAAGATACACAACATTACTTTATTACATCAAGTGCAAGCGGCTATGCATCTTATATTAATACGGCAATGAGCGAATGGGTAAATACAACTAGTAGCATGGGAGTAACAACCCCTATTTCTTATACAAAAACCACAACACAATCAAGTAGTAGAATGGATATATATCAAGTAAGTACTGTTAATGAATGGTGGGGGTTAACAACTATGTATAATGGAAGTACAGAGGTTGATCCATTCAGTAGCAATTGGGCTTGGGGAAAAATACAATTAGATGCGGATTTTTCGGATTTAAGTGAAAATAAAAGATTGGCTGTTATAGCTCATGAAATGGGGCATGTTATGGGGTTGGCACATTCAGACTTTAGTAATGTTTTGATGAGGGCAGATATTGCTTATAATTCAAGTAGTACCTCGAGAGCACAAACTAATGATTTAGGTGGAATAAATTATTTATATAAGTAGGAGGAAGTAAAATGAAAAAAATTGGTATTAGAATATTAGGGTGTATGGCATTATTGTCAATGGTTGGTTGTGGAAGGATAGAAGGTGCAAGTGTTCAGGATTTAAGCAATACTAAAGATGCAATTGTTGAAAGTGAAACCACTTTGGCAGAAAATAATAATGAATATTCAAATAAAAATTCCCTATTTTATAGTGATATTTCTAGTTATGAAATTTTTACAGATGTAAATAGTGAAGCTGCGTTAAAAAATCTTTACTATAATATTGATGAATTTATTGATAGTGACTCATCAGATGTCATTGTAAAAGGAAATATTATAGAAATAGAATATGTGTATATTGATGGATGTTCTTATTCTGTGCTTACCGTTGATGTGGAGAGAGCATATAAAGGCGAGGTGCAGGAAACCATCACTGTGTATGAGGATGGAGGATATACTCGGCTGAGCGATGAAAAGGAACAAATTGAAGCACATGCCGATTTGTCACAATACACAGAAGAAGAAATGGAAAATTTGCTAATTAACCATACTTTTATGGGTGCGGAACATTCAAATGTTGGAGATACTGTTATTCTATTTCTGAAAACAAATGAAGGCAGTATTCTGGGTGACAGTTATCGAATTAACTGTTCAGTCTTTGGACGGTACACTTTGAATAAAGATAGCTATATTAGACCTGAATTTATTGTTGAGAATGATAATCCAGAGAAAATAACAACATATAGTAATATGGATACATTCGAGTTTTCGGTGTCTAAATCAATGCTTGAAGATAAACTTTCACAGCAGTAAAATGTCTATATTGAAAATATTGGAAAAAAGTAAATGTTTGATATAACAGACTATCAAAGAAAATTATGCATTTTTTCTATGGGGTATTCTTGCAACAGTGATGTAATTTAATAGGCACAGGAATATGTCAAAAGACCAAAACAGAAAGTGTTAATGATAATAGGTGTTTACTGTTATAACATTTGTTATTTAAAGGGACTGTCGCTTTAACGATTTAGCATGACAGCCCCTTTTTCGAATCTCTTTTTTAAAATATTATAGGGAAGAAACAAGATGGACTAGAACAAGTCCCTTTTCATCATGCATATTGCATAAAATAATGCAAAAAGAACCAAAATGGGTTCATAGGCATGGTGAAAAGGGATGGAACAGAAAATAAAGCAAGATGAGATATTTATTGGTAAGAATATCCGGCGTATAAGGAAAGAAAGAGGAAGAACATTTGCTAAAGAGATATAATTATATTCTTTAAGTTCGGAGACAGTAGTAATGCCGGCATATGTTAATGCAAATTTGGTAATAGAAGAAAGATTAAGCTGTTCAAAATGTTGATTTTGGTCATTTTCTACAAATATAGGTCGATTTCTGCCTTTTATTTGATTGTTCGGGTGAGAAATAGTAATATATGACTGTAAAATGGTTTTATATTATTCTAATTGAACGAGGGAAAATAAGCTATGTTTATATGGAAGTAAATAAAGTTTTTGTTGGAAGGTGCCAAAATATAAAAATATGTACAAAATTAAAAAAACACAACCAACCAAACGAGGAAATATGCAAAATTTATAGAGGGGGGAAAAACGTATGTTTAGAATTGCTATATGCGATGATGAAAAGATTTTTAGAGATGACCTAAAGGAAATACTTATACGTTATATGACTGACAGAGGAATAATGCTTGAAATTGATACTTTTAGTTCAGGAAAAGAATTTGTTGAACTGGGAATTGAAATGGTAAAATATAAGATTGTTTTTCTGGATATCAACATGGATGAACTGGATGGAATTATGACAGCAAAAAAGATCCGGGAAAACAGCAAGGATATGTTTATTGTTTTTGTTACAGCCTTTGTAAACTATACGATAGAAGGATATAAGGTAGATGCAGTAAGATATATTTTAAAGGACAATAAAAATCTGGTTGCCAGTGTTTATGAGTGCATGGATGCAATTCATGAAAAAATGGATTATAAGATTACTTGGGCTGAATTTGATTTCTGCGAAGGTACAAGGAAAGTTTCATTGAATCGCATATTGTATATTGAGAGTAAATTACATAAATTGGAGTTTCATGTAATGGAGGATTGTCTGCAAAAATATACATTACAAGGGACGCTAAATGAAATAGATGATAAGTTTGCCGGAAATGATTTTCTGCGGATACATCAGAGCTTTCTGGTTAATATGAAATTCATTAAAAATATAAGCAGATACAGAGTATTGCTGAATAATGGAATTCTATTAGATATAGCTAGAGCGAGATATAAATATGTAGAAGAAAAGTTTATCGCTTATAGAGGTGAAGTATAAATGTTTGTTTACATTCAGAGTCTTTTGATTATGATGTTGGAAATATTATGCTGCAAAATTTTTTTTGAAGCATTTGGAATAAAAAGAGAGGAAAATAATTGTTGGAAAAATTATAGTATAGTTATCGGATTGACAGTGCTTTGCTATTTTATTGCAATGATTTTTCGAGACTATTTTATTGTAAAGCAGGTATTTTCAATTATTCTCATAACATTCTTTATGTTGCTTTATCTTAAACTGAGTTTTGGTAAGGCGATGATTTTATCAGCATTATTTGAGAGTCTTTTGCTCGTGATGGATTATTTCGCGTTACTTATGAATATTTATATTTTTCATAACATGGAAGAAGTATGGGAATCACATGTTATACAGGGTTCATTGGTCGTTGTTTTAGGAAAGGCATTGTTACTTTTTGCTGTATTAATTATTAGAAATCATATGGAGAAAAAATCTTTGGCTATGCTGGCAGATACAGAATGGCTTCGGTTTATTTTTTTCCCTATTTTCACAATATGTGTTATTACAGCTATGATAAAAATGTCTGAAGATATAAAAAATAAAGCCCAGGAGAATTTATTTTTTGTTATAGCGTGTGGATTGGCGGGAATGAACATAGTTGTATTTTATTTAATATATGATATTTTAAAACGAGAAAATAAATTGCAGGAGGAACGTATTTATAGGATACAGGTTAAAAACCAAATAGGTATGTATCGTTCTATTTCTGAAAATTTTGATAAACAAAAGAAAATGACACATGAATATAAAAATCAGATTATGTGCATTGATTCTTTGATAAAAAAGAAGAAATATGATTCATTGGAAAGCTTTGTAAATAAAATCAGTGGTCAAATTAGTAAAGAATTGGATTTTATTTGTACAAATAATGTGATTGTGGATGCGGTATTGAATACTAAATATCAGGAAATAAGGGATAAAGGTATTGTTTTTGTATTTAAAATTAATGATTTATCATCTTTGAATATTAGCGATGAGGATGTTGTGGTTATTATGTCCAATTTATTAAACAATGCGATTGAAGCATGTGAAAAGTGCAGAGGGGATAAAATAATAAAATTGAAAATTGTTATAGAGGACAATAATGCGATTATATCGGTGAAAAATACTTATGAGAATGCTGTTATTTATGAAAATGGAGAGATACAGACTACAAAGATTCTGGATACAGATGAACATGGAATAGGAATAAAAAATATAGCTGAAACAATAAGGAAGTACGGGGGCTCTTATGTGATTCAAAACGATGAACGAGAGTTTTATTTTTCCATTATGATTCCTCTAGTGAAAAGTGATTTCTGAGAACAAATCACTTTTTTGTCGTTTTCTGCAAAATAAGTACACTTTCTGCAATAGACCTTGTTAAGAAATTGTGTATTGTTATACTTACAGTAGAAGGAGGCGTTGATATGATTGAGAAGATGGCAATGGGGTTGGTTGACCAAATGGCTGAGGAAAAAATGATTGACAAGGAAGCGGAAGAATATTATGTCTATACGCTTGTTTCGTTAATGGAAAAATTTATAACCATTGGAACTGTTTTGTTAATAAGTGTACTAATTGATAAATTAGTTCCAACAGCATTCTTTTTGTTATTCTTTTTGTCATTAAGAAAAAGAACAGGCGGATATCATATGAATACCTTTTTTCAATGTTATTTGGGTACAGTGGTTACTTATATGCTTGTCTTAGGTTTATGTATGGTTCTGGTTGACTATCCGCAGCTGGTTTTTGGATTATTATTAGTTGCAATTTGCATAGTTGAAGTTATAGGGACTGTTAATCATCCCAACATACATATGGATGCGGTAGAACTGTCAGAATCAAAGAGGGCGGCAAGAATTTTGTGTGCAGTTGAAGTGTGTGTTATTTACACTTTTACTTTGCTCGGAGCCGATATGATGTATGTTTGCCATATGGCAGTTGCTGTTATATTATGTGCGGTTCTGTTGCTGATAGCTAAAATATTAAAACAGGAGGTAAAGAGAAATGAAGAAAATTAACAAAAAGGTATTGAAGGTTGTGGAGAGGGTGATAAGAAATGAGATTAAGAGAGCCAGTGGTGATCCTCCGTTTTGTTTGGGGATATTTCATCAACCGAAAAGACCGGTAGAACATAAATGTAATAGAGAAAATAAATAAAGAAATAAATGGTAGTATATTTCTTCACAGACTCCTTAAATCCTATAATTTCAAGCTTTTGCGATACTTTGTTGTTCATATCATTATTCACCCACCAGGTGAAGAAAATATATGGTAAAATAGACGTAACAAAACCTATAGATTGGAGTCTTTTACCATGAATAACAACCACCGAATCACACTGAGCACCAATAAGAACATTATTGTTGAGTTTACAAATGATACAATAAATCGTTCTGAATAAAGTGTTTTTCAGGAAACATCCAATTTAGGAATTTTGATTAAGAGAGAGATAATAAAATGAAAATATGTTATATAGTTGTTTCAGCTTTTTTGATTATTTTCTATCCAAGACAATTAACACATCTTATGTGCTTTGGGAGACATCGTGATAAGAATATTGTCAAAAGCAAAGCTGCTTATTGGGGAATATATTTGTTTTGGACAATTATTTTTTTGATTGGTTGTCTGATGATGGGTTCAGCGATGAAAGTAAATTCTACAATGGATAAATTAGTGTATTATTTCATTTTAGGAAGTGATAATAGGGATTGTGTTGAATTGGGAAGTGAAGAGAATGATGAGGCATATATTTCTACATATTATACACGAAAGGAAATCAATGAGAGCTTTTTATTTGAGGTTGTCCAAAAACATGAATATGCATATGAGATGTGTCAATTACAGGAGTTGATAATTAAGAAACAGGATGAAAGATGGATACTTTATTTGAATGATGAGGTGATGGGATATGTAGAAGTAAAAAAAGGTTTTTTAATTAAGGAGTTTTGTTTTGTGTGGGATAGGCAAAAAATAGACCAAAGGAGGCAGTTATATGAGTAAAAAAATGTGCAAGAGGATATTTTCAGTAATTTTATCATTAGGTCTTGTTATGGTTCAATCCATGAATGTTAATGCAGCAGGTAATGAAATTGGTAAATATTCAGTATTCGTTTAGTGGCAGATATGCGGTGCGGACAGGCATCTATTTGGGATTTTAAAAAATAGCAAAAATCTCTGGACACTGCAACAAACAGGAGCCTCGCAGGAACACTGCTGTAAAATCCGCTTAGTATGAGCGTATTTTGCAGCAAGTGCTCCTGCGAGGCTTTGTCATTTAATCCAATAAACTTAAAACGCTTTATTTCTTCTTCCACGCAAGAAGCCTCTCAATATGCAGCGGTTTCCCCTGAACAGCCTGCACCTTCAATCTGTTTTCCTCACTGAAACCAACCAGAATATCATGATTAGCCTCAGCCAGATAATCGATGATACCATCGATATCAGACTTCGTGTTCTTCGGACAATGAATATACAGATGCTTATTTGCGGAAATATGCAGTGTATATGAGATGCTGAAATGATACCACAGAATCTTGTGCAGGGTAGAGTATTTGTAAATCCATAAAATCTCTTTGATAGGCACGATGGCATTGCCATAAGGCGAGGTCATGATAAAATAGTGCTCTGTGATAAACATGTCCTCGGTGGCAAGCTGTGGCAGTGTCGCAAGCTCCTCCTCAGCCTCGGCAAGCAGCTTGTGCGGATTGCCAAATACAACAAGATTCTGACATGCCGGTGCCAAAACAGGAAACCTGATGCATAGGATGTAGAATATCAGGCTGATAACAGCATAGATGAGAGTGCCAAAATAAAAAACAAACATAAAAATAGTAGTTTTCAAATGGTACTCAGGCTCATTAAGATAGTAGCCTGTTATGGTATCGGAGAGTCCCTTGGAATCCCAACTCAGATCCTTAGACAGTTTATTTACAAACTGTGTGTAGGTGCCCTTTCCCTTTACGATTTTACCGACCACCGTGAGTTTGTCGATAGAGGGCAGACCCTCCTCACAGGTGGATGGTGCAAGCAGTACAATAGAGCAGTGCTTATCACGCATGCAGTAGTAGTAATAGCCCTTGATATCGTTGCCGTCCTTCATGGTGTAGCCGGTAAAGTAAAGCTTTTTAAGGGTGGTTTTTACATATCTGTCCGAATCCTTGTATGCAGCTTCAAAGCTGACAGAATCGTCAATGTGTATGGGCGATAAAATATCTCCGAGTGAAAATGCAAACCATAGCACGGTAAGCAGAATGATGTATACAATCGGAGAGAAAAGACGCCTTTTGTAAAATGCTTTGATGTTTTTTGTTATGTAGTGTTCGTAATTATCAATCATATGCTTAGTATAATGGTTTTTGTGCCTTATATCAACCTTGATTTTGAGACATTTAATTGTTATTATATAATCAATAGTAACTATTCAGAACCACTGAGAACAAAAAAGCTGATGCGTCATGCTCGCATGTAAGCAGCAGGGGTTCTGTAACACGAAATGAGGTAATTATGGAAGCATACACGAGTTTTGCCCGGGTGTATGACATGTTCATGGACAATGTGCCATATGAGGTGTGGAGCAGATATATTGTCGAAAAACTGCGTGCAAATGGCATAGACAGTGGATATGTCGTGGACTTAGGCTGTGGTACGGGAAAGCTTACCACGCTTCTTGCAGATGCAGGCTATGATATGATAGGCATTGACAATTCTTTTGACATGCTTGATATGGCACTTGAGAGAGAGGATGACAGAATCCTTTATCTGATGCAGGATATGAGAGAGTTTGAACCGGGAGAAAAGGTGAGTGCCGTCGTAAGCGCATGTGACAGCATCAATTACATTCTTGAGCCTGAGGATCTGCAGGCAGTTTTTTTCTGCGTGAGCGAAAGTCTTAAAGAGGGTGGCATTTTTATATTTGATATCAATACTCCATACAAATATGAGGTGCTCATGGCTGATAATACCATAGCTGAAAACCGTGATGAGGGCAGCTTTATATGGGACAATTATTATGATGCCGATGAGAAAATAAACGAGTATGACCTGACACTTTTTATAAAGGAGCAGTCAGAGGATGAGGATGACATCTACAAGAAGTTTGAGGAAACTCATTTCCAGAGATGCTATGAGATTTCAGAGCTTAAGGAGCTTCTTGAGCAGTCGGGACTTGTGTTTGATGCGGTGTATGATGCGTACACAGACGATCAGGTGAAGTGTGACAGTGAGAAGGTCACTGTAATTGCACATAAAGCATAGAATTAGATAATGAGAGGTAAATTATGTCAGATTATATAGTAAGAGCAACAGCGGCGGATGCCAATATCAGAGCATTTGCTGTAACATCAAGGGAGATGGTGGAGACCGCCAGAGAGGATCACATGACAACACCTGTCATGACGGCGGCACTTGGCAGACTTCTTTCTGCGGGAGCCATGATGGGAGCTATGATGAAGGGCGATAAGGATATCATAACTCTTCAGATACAGTGCAGCGGACCTGCAAAGGGACTTACCGTCACAGCAGATTCGCACGGCAATGTAAAGGGCTTTGCCATAAATCCACAGGTTGAGCTGCCACTCAATGCGGCAGGCAAGCTCGATGTGGGTGGAGCGCTTGATCTTGGAATACTCACAGTTATAAAGGATATGGGCTTAAAGGAGCCGTACTCAGGTCAGTGTGAGCTTAAAACAGGTGAGATAGCTGAGGATCTGACCTATTATTTTGCCACATCTGAGCAGATTCCATCGGCGGTTGGTCTTGGCGTGCTGGTGGATAAGGACCAGAGCGTAAAGCAGGCCGGTGGATTTATCATCCAGCTTATGCCGTTTACACCGGATGAGGTTGTGGACAGGCTTGAAAAGAAAATCACAGAGATTGATTCGGTGACACAGATGCTTGACAGGGGGCTGACTCCGGAGCAGATACTTGAGGAAATTTTAGGGGATTTCGGGCTTGAAATCACAGATACGACTGAGACACGCTTCCACTGTGACTGTTCAAAGGAGCGTGTGAGCAGAGCACTTTCCACATTAAGTAAAAAGGATCTTGATTCCATTATCGCAGATGGTGAGAGCATTGAGGTAAAGTGCCAGTTCTGTAATAAGGCATATGAGTTTACGGTGGATGAGTTGAAGGAGATGCGCTAATTGAAGGACGGATATATAAAGGTCGCTGCAGCGACACCAAAGGTAAAGGTAGCTGATACTGTATACAACGGACAGCTTATTAAAGCTCTTATGAAGGAGTGCACTGATAACGGGGCAAAGGTGGTTGTTTTCCCGGAGCTTTGCATTACCGGATACACCTGTCAGGATCTTTTCTGGCAGGATAAGCTCATAGCTGCAGCAGAGGATGAGCTTATAGGGATAGCAGATTACAGCAGGAGCCTTGACGGCATATTTTTCATAGGGCTTCCATATGAGATAAACGGCATGCTCTATAATATGGCGGCAGTTGTATCGCGCGGAGAGGTGCTTGCCATGGTGCCAAAGACATTTCTGCCAAATTACAATGAGTTTTATGAGGCAAGGCATTTTGCATCGGGAGAAAACTTAAGCACATATGTCACACTGAAAAATGGACAGCAGGTGTCTGTAGATACTGATTTTATTTTTAGCTGCAAGCAGCTGCCAAAGCTTAAGATAGCGGTGGAGCTTTGTGAGGATCTTTGGACTCCGAACCCGCCGAGCATCAGACACGCGATGTCTGGTGCCACTGTGATTGTAAATCTGTCTGCATCAGATGAGGTGACAGGCAAGGCAATATACAGGAGAGAGCTTGTGAGCGGACAGTCTGCCAGATTAATCTGTGGATATATTTATGCGTCAGCGGGAGACGGTGAGTCCACACAGGATGTGGTCTACTCAGGACACAATCTCATCTGTGAAAACGGAAATGTGCTTGCCGAGTCAAAGCGCTTTACAAATGAGACTATATACAGCGAGTTTGATGTAGAAAGAATAGAGACTGAGAGGCGCAGGATGACAACATTTGTTGTCGAGGATGATCACAGATGGGCTGAGTTTGATCTTGAGGTAAAGGATACCACTCTTAGCCGCTATGTGAATCCGGCTCCTTTTGTTCCTGCAGACAAGACAGACAGGGACAGACGCTGTGATGAGATTCTTATGATTCAGGCTATGGGGCTTAAAAAGAGATTAGAGCATACCAACTGCAAGACCGCGGTTATCGGTATTTCAGGAGGACTCGACTCCACACTGGCACTGCTTGTCACGGTGAGAGCATTTGACCTTTTGGGAAAGGATCACAAGGATATAGCGGCAGTTACTATGCCGGGCTTTGGAACAACAGACCGCACATATGACAATGCGGTAAATCTCATTAAATGCCTTGGAGCTACATTTATCGAGGTGGATATAAAGGATGCTGTAAATATACATTTCAGGGATATCGGACAGGATCCGTCTGTGCATGATGTCACCTACGAGAATGGACAGGCACGCGAGCGCACACAGATACTTATGGATATCGCAAACAAGGAAAACGGAATGGTTATAGGTACAGGAGATTTGTCAGAGCTGGCACTCGGCTGGGCTACCTACAACGGAGACCATATGTCCATGTATGCTGTAAATGCATCGGTTCCAAAGACTCTGGTGCGCCATCTGGTAAAATACTATGCAGATACCTGTGGCAGCGATTTGCTGGAAAGTACACTTCTTGATGTGCTTGATACACCTGTTTCTCCTGAGCTTTTACCACCTGAAAACGGTAAGATTTCACAGAAGACAGAGGATCTTGTGGGCCCTTATGAGCTGCATGACTTCTTCCTTTACAATATGCTGCGCTGCGGCTATGCTCCTGCCAAGGTTTACCGCCTTGCAAGGATAGCATTTGAAGGAAAATATGATGATGAGTTTATTCTCAAATGGCTTAAGAACTTCTATCGCAGATTTTTTGCACAGCAGTTCAAGCGCTCATGTCTGCCGGATGGACCAAAGGTAGGAACAGTGGCGGTCTCACCGAGAGGAGACCTAAGGATGCCTTCTGATGCGTGCGGACGTATCTGGATGGATGAGGTTGATAAGCTGTAATAGTAAGAGGAAAACAATGGGAAAGACACATAAGAAAACTCATAGAAGGCAGGGAAGCATAAAACGTGCAAGGCACCGCGACAGGCGTATGAAAATAGGCGCAATAGTTCTTTGTGCAGCGATAATCATAACAACATTTCTGGCGTGTGGCATGCAGCTTTTAGTTCCCGTAGCTGATGCAGTGGTAGGTGCTGATAATAAGACGCAATCAAGAGATGTTGATGTGCAGAAGAATAATAATTCACTTACCGCATCTAAAATGGATTCAGAAAAAAATCAAAACAGCTCAGAGGCTGATGTAAACGCTGCGGAGCAAGACAGCGAGCCTGACAAGGAAACGAAGCTTGATGAGATACTTCACAGTGCAAAGTATCCGGGGCAGCTAAAGGAGCTTGCCAAGAGAAATGATGAGGCAATTGACTTCATATATGAGTATCCTAAGGAGCACTCGAAAGAGCATGATATTGATCTGACTGCAGAGGCCTCGCAGGATACAGTACCTCTTTTGCAGCAGTGGGATAAGAGATGGGGCTATGAAAAGTACAGTGGCAATTATTTTGCGGCGAGTGGCTGCGGTCCGACTGCACTTTCGATGGTTGTATTATATCTGACACATGATGCACAGGCGTCCCCTCTTGCGGTGGCAGAGTATGCAAAGGAGGCCGGCTACAGTGTGGATGGCTCCGGAAGTGCATGGAATCTTATAAGCAAGGGCTGCAGGCACTTCGGCGTAAATGCTAAGAGCGTAAAGGTAAATGAGGATATTTTTAAGGAAAAGCTTGATGAGGGCAATCTGATAGTCGTAAATGTCGGTCCGGGAGATTTCACAGACAATGGACATTTTATGGTGATCACAGGCTATGATGATGAGGGCTTTACTATAAATGATCCAAACAGTATCATAAAGAGCAATACCCACTGGCAGTTTGAGAGGCTGAGTTCGCAGATCAGGGCTGCATGGAGGATGTTTGTGTAGATAATAGCAGCAACACATGCATTTATGCTGATGTTTGTGATGCATATGGAAAAACTAAAAAATAAGAGATAATAAAACCTGCTGTGTCATGAATGATGGACACAGCAGGTTTTTAGTTACGTTCAGGAATAATTAATTAGTATAGTGTACTAAATTTATACAGACTAATAACAAACAGTAAAGTATGGTATACAGATTATAGCAATTGAATACCATGCTCCTCACATGCCTTAATTGTCTCTTCAGGCCACAGTGAGCTCTGTACCTCACCGATATGAGCCTTTCTGAGGAAGAACATACAGATTCGTGACTGTCCGATTCCGCCTCCGATAGTGTACGGAAGCTCCTTGTTGAGGATAGCCTTCTGGAATGGAAGCTTAGCACGCTCAGGACATCCGGCCTTGTCAAGCTGCTCCTTTAGGGCTTTTTCATCTACACGTATACCCATTGATGAAAGCTCAAGTGCGATATCAAGAACAGGATAGTATACGATGATATCAGCGTTTAAAGCCCAGTCGTCATAGTCAGGGGCACGTCCATCGTGAGGCTCTCCGTTTGCAAGCTTGTCACCAATCTGCATTACACAGATTGCACCCTTTGCCTTTGCAAAATAATACTCGCGCTCCTTTGGAGTATTGTCCGGGAACATTTCCTCAAGCTCTGATGTGGTGATAAAGGTGATATCCTTTGGCAGAATCAAATCTATGTAGTCGTACTGTATAGCCATGTACTGCTCGGTCTTGCGCAGACATTTGTATACTGTCTTTACTGTTTCCTTAAGGAAGTCTAAGTTTCTGTCCTCCTTGCGGATGACCTTTTCCCAGTCCCACTGGTCAACAAATATAGAGTGGATATTGTCAGTCTCCTCATCACGTCTTATGGCATTCATATCTGTGTAGATGCCCTCGCCGAGAGAGAAGCCGTATTTCTTTAATGCATATCTCTTCCACTTGGCAAGGGAGTGAACGACCTCAGCCTCCTTGTCACCCTGCTCAAGGATGCCGAAGGTAACAGGTCTTTCATATCCGTTTAAGTTATCGTTTAAGCCTGTGGTAGGATCAACGAAAAGCGGTGCTGAAACACGTGTCAGGGAAAGACGCTGTGCGAGCATGCCCTGGAAGAAATCCTTAACAGTTTTGATGGCAAGCTGTGTATCGTGAAGATTCAGTGCCGAAGAATAGTTCTTTGGTATTGTTAATTTGCTCATTTTCGATTAAACCTCGTTGTATTATTAATTTTTAAATAAAATTCCTTTAACCTGATTATTATATCACAATTTTTCTAGAAAGATAGTCCATAATATGATAAAATTAGATAGTTTAAAGAGAAACAATATCGTTTTACCTTATTTTTACGTGTTTAAGGTGTTAATGAAAGGTAGTAGATTTATATGAGAAAAAGAGATATGACCTTTGCTTCGGCGGTGCTTGAGGCAATAGATGCTATTTTAGCTCTTGCGTATATAGGCTTACAGATTTATTATGGAGTGTGCTATCACATACAGGTATTTAAGTTTGTGGCCAATATACTTGTGCTTTTGCTTGTATACATTGCAATCACATGGCTGCAGCATTATCCGGAAAAGCTCAATCACATAGCAGCGGAGCTGTGTGTGGGCAATATCAGAAAGTATTCACTCAGGCTTTTGACGTTTGTAAAGCTTGTTTTTACTGCGGGGCTTCTGGTGCCATGCGTGTGTGATGCGTTTGGAATAGCAATCCGCGATGTATACAGCCTCATTATGATAGGGCTCATCCTTGTGGTGACGACATATTATGAGTACAGGATATTTCAGGAAATAAAGTCATTGCGGAAATAATATAGGAGAAATAAAATGCAGCTTAGTATAGAAGAAGTTAAAAAGCTGGATAGTAACAGCTATCAGATAATAGATATAAGAAGTGAGGAAGAGGTGGCGCACGGTGCCATAAAGGGAGCACTCAATATTCAGGCAGAGGAAATAGAGTCAGATGAGAGGGTGCCACATGATAAGAAGCTTGTCATAGTCTGCAGCCGTGGTAAGACGAGTGTGGATGTGGCAGAGTATCTCACAGAAAAAGGTTTTGATGTGGCAAGCTTAAAGGGAGGCTATATAAGCTGGCTGCTTGATGCCATGAAAGAGGATGAGGTGGCAGAGCGCGATATAAAGGCAGATGTGGAGCAAAGCATCAGAAAGAAATTTAAGAAATCCATCTGGCGCAAGTTTACAAAGGCGATAAACACCTATGAGCTTGTAAAGCCGGGGGATAAGATTGCGGTGTGTATCTCGGGCGGTAAGGATTCCATGCTTATGGCAAAGCTGTTTCAGGAGCTTAAGCATCACAACAAGTTTGATTTTGATGTGAAGTTTCTCGTCATGGACCCGGGCTACAATGAGGCAAACAGACATGTCATAGAGGAAAACTGCAGGAACCTTGGCATCCCTGCCACTATTTTTGAGTCAGATATATTTGATGCTGTATATGATATCGAAAAATCGCCATGCTATTTATGTGCGAGGATGAGAAGAGGACACCTGTATGCATTTGCAAAGGAGCTGGGCTGCAACAAAATTGCGCTCGGACATCACTATGATGATGTTATCGAGACGATACTCATGGGCATGCTCTACGGTGCACAGGTACAGACTATGATGCCTAAGCTTCACAGCACAAACTTTGAGGGCATGGAGCTTATCAGGCCTCTTTACCTGGTCAGGGAGGACGATATCAAGGCATGGCGTGATTACAACGGTCTGCATTTCATACAGTGTGCCTGCAAGTTTACAGATACCTGTACCACCTGCAATAATGAGGAAAACCGCTCAAAGCGTGTTGAGATAAAGCAGCTCATCGCTAATCTTAAAAAGGTGAATCCTTTTGTCGAGGCAAATATATTTAAGAGTGTGGAGAATGTAAATCTGGCTACGGTTGTAGCATATAAAAAGGATGGCATAAAGCACAGCTTCCTAGATCACTATGATGAATAAGACAGATATATTTCAGGAGGGCATTGTATGGCAGATATCATGGATTATATTGACTGGCGTGGAGATATAGGCTTTGATGAGGTGCATGTAAATGAGGTGGACGGACTGATTTTTTCACAGCTTATTTATGTGCAGATGAAGCCATATATGCCGGATGCAAAGAAGTCATACCTTACGATAAAACAGCTTTCAAGCCTTTACTGTGCGGATCACAGTGATGATGAGATTGAGCAGATGCCTAATCTTTTCCGCCACTCCGCGAGGCTGCTTCAAAAGCTGGCGCACTCAAGGCGCTATGCCGACTGCATTTTGAGATATTATATATACGATATTAGTGAAAAAGAGGAGTCGCAGTTTTCTGCGGTTACGATAGAACTGCCTGACGGCACATATTTCATTTCCTACAGTGGTACAGACCATTCCGTGGTCGGCTGGAAGGAAAACTTTAATCTAAGCTATCTCGATGAGACACCGGGACAGAACAAGGCGAAAAAATATTTAAAGCAGGTGGCAGCATATATATGCAATGATGATAGGGGCATAAATGAAAAAGCCATAAATGATAAAGCTTTAGATGATGAAAATATCAACAATAAAAGCATCAATACAGGAAAGTTGTGGATAGGCGGACACTCAAAGGGTGGAAATCTGGCAGTGTTTGCCGCCATGCATGTGGATAAAGAGGTGCAGGATGTCATTATTAAGGTGTTTAATTTTGACGGGCCGGGCTTCAATCACAAGATGATATATACGGCAGGCTACAAAAGAATTTTTGACAGAATAGAGACATTTCTGCCGCAGTCGTCTATTGTTGGCTTATTGCTTGAGCATGTGGACGATTATGAGGTGGTAAGAAGCCGTAATTCGGGGCCGATGCAGCATGATGCTTTTTCATGGGAGATAATGGGCGGAAGTATCATAAAGGCGGATGGGCTGGACAAAAACAGTGTGCGCCTTGACAAGACACTCAGAAACTGGATAGGCAGCATGGATGAGGCGCAGCGAAAGCAGTTTGTAAATGTGCTTTTTTCAATTGCATCGGACTCCAATTTCGAGAACCTTGACCAGATGTCATTTAAGCAGCTTATTGAGATGATAAAGGCTGCCGATGAGCTGTCAAAGGCTGACTGGAGCATGCTTAAGGATACAGTAAGACTCCTGATTTCTGCCGGTGTCGGCGTGGTCAGGGATGAAAAGGAGAAATAAATGTTAAATCAGTTTTCAAGAACACAGCTTTTGCTTGGAAAAGAGGCGATGGATAGGCTAAAGGGCGCAAGAGTCGCAGTATTTGGAATAGGAGGAGTGGGCGGATATGTCTGCGAGGCACTAGTCAGAAGCGGCGTGGGAGCGATTGACCTTATCGATGATGACAAGGTGTGTCTTACAAACCTAAACAGGCAGATAATCGCAACCCGAAAGACCATAGGAAAATACAAGACAGATGTGATGGAGGAGAGGATTCATGATATTAATCCTGATGTCAGTGTCGTGACGCACAGGTGCTTCTTTTTGCCGGAAAATGCTGATGAATTTCCGTTTGAAGAGTATGATTATATAGTTGACGCGGTTGATACGGTCACGGCAAAGATTGCGCTTGTCATGAAGGCACAGGAGAAAAATGTCCCTATCATAAGCAGCATGGGAGCGGGAAATAAGCTGGATGCAAGTGCATTTAAGGTGGCTGATATATATAAGACCAGCATGTGTCCTCTTGCAAAGGTCATGCGCCGTGAGCTTAAAAAACGTGGCGTGAAAAAGCTCAAGGTGGTATACTCTGAGGAGAAGCCTACAAGACCGATAGAGGATATGTCTATAAGCTGCAGAAGCAACTGCATCTGCCCGCCGGGTGCCGAACACAAGTGCACGCAGCGCAGGGATATTCCCGGAAGCCTTGCATTTGTACCATCAGTGGCAGGACTTATCATCGCGGGCGAGGTGGTACAGGACATAGCCTTTGACAGGGTATGATGAAGAATACAATTACGAAAAGAGAGGAATAAAAATGCCAGTATTTGATTTTAGCGATACACCGGTAGCAAACGAGCATCCGGAGTGTACATATGAGACATTTCATTCGACAGAGACCAAGGCATCGGCCGATAAACCGATTGTTGTGATAGACAATAAGCAAAAGGAGTGGGCGCATCATGCGCTCGGTATGTTTACAAATCCGATAAAGCGTACATCCTTTGAATTTGAGGATGGTGATGGGGTGACCAGTGCAGATATCCTGCGCATTGATTCCCGCTTCGTTAGCCTTTTTAAGTGGCTTGGCGAAAATCACATAAAGGTACAGCTTTCAGGAGCCAATACACCTGACGGATACGCAGTATACAGGGTGAGGGAGGTGTCTCTCGGCAGAGGCACAAAGCTGTCTGCAGAGGACGGATTCCTGCAGTATATGATGGAAAGGCTCTTTGCCAGCACCATGCCTGAGGATGAACCTGACCTCGATGATTACGAGGAAGAGGGCGACAGCATGAAGCTCACCAGTATACAGAGCATCACAGATTTCATGACCTGTGCAGGCCGTACACTGCCTGACAATATACTGCTGTGGGCCAGAAGAAATCTGGCAGTTGCGCGTTCAAGCGAGGTATCACCTGAGGAGAGACGCCATGCACAGAGAGCACTTTCCATCATGATGAATATCCAGTGGAAGGGAAATTACTTTGAGGCAATTGACCCTGTGGAGGCAAGGCGCATACTCGATGAGGAGCTCTATGGCATGGAGAGCGTGAAGCAGAGAATCATTGAGACCATTATCCAGATAAACAGGACTCATACACTTCCTGCCTACGGACTGCTGCTCTGTGGACCGGCAGGAACCGGAAAGTCACAGATTGCATATGCTGTTGCGCGTATACTCAAGCTTCCATGGACCACACTCGATATGAGCTCCATAAATGATGCAGAGCAGCTCACAGGAAGCTCAAGAATCTATTCAAACGCAAAGCCGGGAATCATTATGGAGGCATTTTCACAGGCGGGAGAGTCAAATCTTGTATTTATCATCAATGAGCTTGACAAGGCCTCAAGCAAAAACGGCAACGGAAATCCGGCAGATGTGCTTTTGACACTGCTTGACAATCTGGGCTTTACAGACAACTATATGGAGTGTATGGTGCCGACCGTCGGAGTATATCCGATTGCAACAGCCAATGATAAATCCCAGATTTCTGCACCGCTTATGTCGCGTTTTGCAGTGATTGATATTCCAGACTATACCGATGAAGAGAAGAAGGTCATCTTCCAGAGATTTGCCCTGCGCAAGGTATTTGAGCGAATGGGAATGAAGGAGGAGGAGTGCGTTCTCACAGAGGACGGACTTGATGCAGTGATTAAGCTTCACGAGAACACATCGGGCATAAGAGATCTCGAGCAGGCTGCAGAGCATCTGGCAGCAAATGCACTTTATCAGATAGAGGTTGATAAGGTAAAGCAGGTGGTATTTGACGCCGAGGCTGTTTTTGAGCTTTTAGGCTAGAAGGATATGATTACGGATACAGGAATTGTTACGAAAATAAAAGGAGATTGTCAGGATGAGAGAATTTGGAAAATCCAGAAAATTAGATAATGTGCTTTATGATGTAAGAGGACCGGTGGTGGATGAGGCGGCCCGCATGGAGGAAAACGGCACAAATGTGTTGAAGCTCAATATAGGAAATCCTGCGCCGTTTGGCTTCAGGACACCTGATGAGGTGATATATGATATGTCACGCCAGCTCACGGACTGTGAGGGGTATTCCAACTCTAAGGGACTTTTTTCTGCAAGAAAAGCAATCATGCAATATGCACAGCTCAAAAAGCTTCCTAATGTGACGGTTGAGGATATCTACACCGGAAACGGAGTCAGTGAGCTTATAAACTTAAGCATGTCAGCGCTTCTTGACAATGGTGATGAGGTGCTGGTGCCGGCACCGGACTATCCGCTTTGGACAGCCTGCGTTACACTTGCGGGAGGCACGGCAGTGCACTATATCTGTGATGAGCAGTCAGAGTGGTATCCGGACATAGAGGATATCAAAAAGAAGATTACAGACAAGACAAAGGCAATCGTAATAATAAACCCTAATAACCCTACGGGAGCGCTCTATCCAAGGGAGGTGCTGCAGCAGATAGTTGATGTGGCAAGAGAGCACGAGCTCATGATTTTTTCGGATGAGATATATGACAGGCTGGTGATGGATGACTATGAGCATGTGTCTATTGCGTCGCTTGCACCGGACCTCTTCTGTGTGACATTCAGCGGTCTTTCTAAGTCACATATGATAGCAGGATATCGTATCGGATGGATGGTTTTAAGCGGCAACAAGGCGCTCGGAAAGGACTATATCGAGGGTCTCAACATGCTCTCAAACATGCGTCTTTGCTCGAATGTTCCGGCGCAGTCGATAGTGCAGACAGCTTTAGGCGGATATCAGAGTGTAGGTGAGTATATTGTGCCGGGCGGACGAATCTATGAGCAGAGAGAGTACGTCTACAAGGCATTAAACGATATACCGGGAATTTCGGCAGTAAAGCCGAAGGCAGCATTTTACATATTCCCAAAGATTGATACTGCAAGGTTCAACATCACAAACGATGAACAGTTTGCACTCGATCTGCTTCGTGAGAAGAAGATACTCATCATCCACGGCGGCGGCTTCAACTGGGATAAGCCTGATCACTTCAGAGTGGTATATCTGCCTCGAACAGAGATATTAAAGGATGCCACAGGCAAGCTTGCAGACTTTTTGGCTTCATATAAGCAGAAATAATTATTGGCATAGATAATTATAAAACATATGATATAAAACATATAATATATAAGCTCCGGCACAGAAAATTTTTTGTTCTGACCGGAGTTTTTATATTATGCTGTAATATTTTTTAAAAGTAACCTACCTGTAACTTTACATAATGTATTATACACTTGTATCGCGGGGCGGCTGCACTTTAAAGGACGGACCGCACAGCACTCAAAAATGCATAGAGAAGAAAAGGAGAATTAAATGGAACTGCTTAGAGTAGAACACTTATCAAAAATATACGGAGCCGGAGAAAATCAGGTCAAGGCTTTGGACGATGTGTCATTGAGCGTGGAAAAGGGAGAGTTTGTGGCAATTGTCGGGGCGAGCGGCTCCGGAAAATCCACACTGCTTCATCTGCTCGGAGGTGTTGACAGGCCAACAAGCGGAAAGGTGTATATAAACGGCACTGATATTTTTGCAATGAATGATGATGAGCTTGCCATATTCAGAAGAAGACAGGTAGGCATCATTTATCAGTTTTATAATCTGATACCTATATTAAATGTGGAGGAAAACATGGCAATCCCGATGGAGCTTGATGGAAGAAAGGTGGAAAAAGCACAGATGGATGACATGCTTTTGCGCCTTGGACTTACAGAGAGACGTACTCATCTGCCAAATGAGCTCTCAGGTGGACAGCAGCAGCGCACATCTATAGGAAGAGCCCTGATTACGAGACCATCTATAGTGCTAGCGGATGAGCCGACCGGAAACCTGGATACCAAAGCCAGCAACGAGATTATGCATCTCTTAAAGACCTCAAACCGTGAGCTCAACCAGACAATCATTATGATTACACACAATATGGAGCTTGCAAAGGCGGCTGACCGCACAATAATGATAGAGGATGGTAAAATCAGATGAATTTGATGAAGACACTCACATTAAAAAACTTAAAGCTCAACAGGAAAAGAACTATTGTCACGATAGTCGGAATAATTCTTGCAACAGCGCTTTTGTCGGCGCTTGTCACACTTGTGTCAAGCTTTCAGTACAGTATGATTGAATACCAGAAGCAAAAGGGCGGCGACTTTCATGTGAAATTTTCGAATGTGAAAATGTCTGAGCTTTCGGAGTTTAAAAACAACAGAAATATTGAAAGCACATTTGAGACAATGGGAATGGGCTTTGCAAAGCTAGACGGCTGCAAGAATGAGGATAAGCCGTATGCATATGTCATGGCAACAGATGAGGCCGGCTTTGAGAGAGGCTGCTTTAACCTGATAGAGGGTCGCATGGCAAAAAATGAGGATGAGATAGTCATTCCAAGGCACTTAAAGACAAACGGACGAATCGACATAAAGGTGGGAGATGAGATAACACTTGATATCGGAAAGAGATATGATTCAAACACCGAAAGTGTCATATCGGAAAACTGCGCATATGAGCATGAGGCAGAGACACTTACCGATACTGTGACAAAGCAGTACAAGGTGGTAGGCATCATGGAAAGACCGGGCTATGGAATGGAGGACTATAGTGCCGCCGGATATACATTTGTCACATACTCTGATGAACTGGCAGCAATTGATAACGGCACAAAGAGTGAGGCAAGCGAAGCTGACACTACACTCACAGTGTACAGCAGATACACTCAAAAGGCTTTAAGAAACAAGGATGCTGTGACTGCTGATATAATTGGTGTGGATGAAAAGCTGTTTGCGAAAGCGAATAATTCATCTGTTGAAATGACTGCTGAGGAGAGTGACAGGTTTCTTAAAGAGATGGAAAATGCAAAATATGATATATATATGAATGGATACCTTATAAGCTATGAGTGTGTTTTCCCGATTGACGGCACATTTAAAGCACTGTTTACAGTGGCCACTGTTGTGGCTTTGATAATTATACTGACATCAGTGTATTGTATCAAAAACAGCTTCAACATATCAATCACTGAAAAAATCAGGCAGTATGGCATGCTTGCAAGCGTGGGTGCTACGAGACGCCAGATAAAAAGCAGTGTTAAGACAGAGGCAGCAATGCTTGGAGTGGTTGGTATTCCGGTGGGTACCATGAGCGGTATTTTGGCATCGTTCATACTTGTCAAGGTGGTAAATGCGCTGTCAGCAGGCTGGCTTAACTTTGCTTTGAGCTTTCACACATCACTGCCTGCACTTATTCTTGCTGTGATACTGAGTATAGCGACCATTTATTTCTCCGCAACAGGCAGTGCAAGAAGGGCTGCAAGGGTCACACCGCTTGAAGCAATAAGAAACACAAAGGAGATTAAAATAAAGTCAGCAAAGCTTAAGACACCGGCTATTATAGGCAGAATCTGGGGCATTGGAGGTGTTATCTCATATAAGAATATAAAGAGGAACAACAAAAAGTACAGAACCACAGTGACGTCTATTGTCATCTGCTCAGTGACGTTTATTGTGATATCATACTTTATGTCTTTGGCCTTTGGCATGGTTGAGATGTCATATGCTTCAACAGATTACAATATCGGAATAAATATGTCATATAAAAAAGACATTGATATCGAAAAGCTTACTAAGCTTGTAAGTGGCATTGAAGGAGTTGATGATTATCTGGTTGGAGCCGGCTATGATTTTGATGTCGATAATCCGGAGTACACAAAGGAGTATGGAGAGTATTGCAGGCAGCTTTATGGTGAGAGCGGGGATACCTCACAAATGTTTTTAATCACGGTTTTGGATGACAAATCGTATGATAAGTATGCGTCCGACGCAGGCATAAAAAATGCAGCTGCAGGAGCAATTCTTGTGAATAAAGGCACATTTGATGTGTATAATGAGAATAGCTCAAAATACGTCAAAAAAGAGATGGAGCTGTACAAATATAAAGCAGGAGATACAATCGAGTGTGGCTATAATGTTTATGATGATGCTTCTTCTGATGACAATGCAGCAGAAGGCGATACTGAAAGCAGCACAGATGATAATAATGCAGTGGAAGGTGATACTGAAAGCGGCACAGAGGATAACAGTGGATACGTTGACGAGGAAACAATAAATAACGGAGTCAGAAAGACTGTGGATGTAACTATTGCAGGTGTCACAGACAAGGTACCAACAGGTTATAAGGGCTACGGCAATACCACGCTTTTGTTTATGAACCAAAAAGGCTTTGAAAGCCTATGGGCTGACGGCAAGAGCGGTAATGAGCTCAAACCGGGACATGCGTCATATTCGGCATATGTGGTTGCAGAAAATGCAGATGAATATCAGGATACATTCGAAAAGGAGACGGAAGGAAATACTGAGTATTCGCAGATTAGTTTTTATGTCAGCAATCTGGATAAGGAGATGCGCGATGAAAAGTCTCTCTTTACACTGCTTGGAGTATTTGCATACGGACTTATTGTGGTTATTGCCTTAATAGGAATCACAAATATCATCAATACCTTGAGCACCGGAATGGAGCTTAGAAGCCGCGAGTTTGCAACACTAAGAAGTATTGGAATGACAGATAAGCAGTTTGCTGGAATGGTCAGGCTCGAGAGTGTATTTATATCTGTAAAGGCACTTGTAATAGGTGTACCGCTTGGTATTTTAATAAGCTATCTCTTATGTGTTATGATGAACAGGATGGATGACGCAATCATTTATGAGCCGCCGTATAAAGCAATTATATTGTGTATAGTGGTTGTAATAATGCTGATTTATGCTATCATGAAACTATCAATGACGAAGCTTAGACACAATAACATTATTGAGACAATCAAAAATGAAAATCTGTAGGAAATGCGGGAGCTGATATGAAAAAAATACTTCTCATAGAGGACAACAGAGGAATAACAGAGGGACTGTGTGATACCTTTACAGAACCTGAATATGAGCTTTTGACAGCAGGCAATTTAAAGGAGGCTGGGGCGCTTTTGAGTGAGCACCCCGGCCTTGTGCTGCTTGATGTGTCGCTTCCGGATGGGAACGGCTTTGATTTTTACAGCGAACGGCTGGAAAAAGAAAAAACACCGGTGATTTTTCTTACCGCAAGGGATGAGGAAAATGATATAGTAAAGGGACTTGAGCTTGGAGCGGAGGATTACATCACAAAGCCTTTTTCAGTAAGAGAGCTTGTGGCGAGGGTAAACCGCGTATTTTTACGTACGAAAAGTGATGACAGCTCATCTGTCATACACGCAGGAAGCATAAGCTATGATTTGGACAAAAAGGAGGCAAGAAGGGCTGGACAGGTGATTGCTCTTTCAAGTCTTGAAAACCGCATACTTGATCTGCTTTTTACCAATCACGACAAGGCTGTGTCCAGAAATGCCGTGATTGACTGCATCTGGGAGGCAACAGGCAACGATGTCTATGACCATACCGTGACTGTCTATATGAAGCGCATCAGGGCAAAGCTTGGTGAGGATGTGATAAAGACTGTGAAGGGAATCGGGTATCGTGTTGATTCAGATGAAACTCTTTAAACAGTATCGACTGACAGAGACAGTTCCCGGGGGAAAGCATGAGAAAGAAGAAATATAATTTAGAGAACAGAAAACATTTTGTGTATTTTGCAATAATATATACATGTATATGTGTGACGGTTATGGCTTTTACCGTCTTTTTTCAGTACAGGGCGTATACAAAAAACTATAACGTCACAGTGGCTAAGCTATGTGCGCTTATTCATGAAAAATATCCCGATGTATCAGATGGCAGTGTAGCCGCGATTCTAAATGACAGCAGCTTCGATAGTGATTATACAAATTTAAAAAGCGCAGAGACGCTCTTAAAAAAATACGGCATTGATATGGAAAAGGATTCTGCGGTCTTGTCAAATGAAAAAGCGCTTAAAGGAGCGCTTTGGCTAGACATATTTCTTGTTGTGCTTTTTGCAGGGGGCTTTTGCCTTTACATTGTGCTTATAAGATTTAGCTTTAAAAGACAGGTCAGACAGGCTGCGGATTATCTGCGCCGCATTAATCAGGGAGACTACAGACTTGTTATGGCAGATAGCACAGAGGGAGAGATTTCTATACTAAAGGGAGAGCTTTACAAGACAGCAATCTATTTGAGGGAGTCTGCGGAAAATGCAAAGGCAGACAAGCTTTTGCTAAAGGATGCGCTTTCTGACATATCGCATCAGCTTAAGACACCGCTCACATCACTTTCGATAAATCTGGAAAATCTGGAAGGAAATCCTGATATGGCATCTGAAAACAGAAACAGGATAATGCGCAGGGCAAAGCGCGATGTGGACAATATATCGCATATGGTGCAGGCTATCTTAAAGCTTTCAAGGCTTGAAGCGGATGTTGTGGAGTTTGATGAGAAGGATACGCTGCTGTCTGAAATTGTGTCTGAGGCAGCTGATAATGTTATGGCACTTTGCGATTTGAGAGACATAAGGCTGTCCATAGATGAAGGCTCTGATAAGGATGCCTGTATACATGCTGATGCATACTGGCAGTGTGAGGCCATTACAAACATAGTAAAAAATGCAGTGGAGCACGCAGAGAGTGAGGTAAGGATAGGCTTTTACAGGTATGAGATGTATGCAGAGATAACAGTGCAAAACGATGGAGAAGCCATAAGTGATGAGGACAAAAAGCATATTTTTACGCGTTTTTACAGCGGCAGCGGACAGCCGGCAGACAGCATCGGCATAGGACTTTCGCTGGCGGAAGCAATTGTGCGTCATGACAATGGATATATCCTTGTGGAGGATTGTACAAAAGATGTATTAAATGAAAAAAATGAATGCAGTGGCACACGCTTTGTGGTAAGATATTTGTGATAAGTTGAGAAAAATTATCAATAAATACACTAGGAAGCGATAAAATGACACTAAAAGAACTTGGCATAGGACAGAGTGCCAGAATACTTACAGTAGGCGGTGAGGGCGCACTGCGCCAGCATTTCCTGGATATGGGAGTAATCCCAAAGGCCGAAGTGACAGTTATCAAATTTGCACCGATGGGAGACCCGATGGAGCTTCAGGTGCACGGCTATGAGCTCACATTGAGGCTTGATGATGCGGCACAGATTGAGGTAGAATTAATTGACAGCCGTTCAAGAAAGCATGAGGGCCCTAAAAAGATAAGCAACACAGCCCATCCCGGACTTGGTGAGGAGGGCAAATACCATGTGAAGGGCAGTGGCAATCCCCTTCCGGATGGTGAGAAGCTCACATACGCACTTGTGGGAAACCAAAACTGCGGCAAGACAACACTTTTCAACCAGCTTACAGGCTCAAACCAGCATGTGGGCAATTTCCCGGGAGTGACGGTGGACAGAAAGGATGGCTCTATTAAAGAACATCCGGATACATCAATCACAGATTTACCGGGCATTTACTCAATGAGCCCATATACTAATGAGGAGATTGTGTCGAGAAACTTTGTGCTCGATAACAAGCCAAAGGCCATAATAAATATCGTAGATGCTACAAATATCGAGAGAAACCTGTATCTGACCATGCAGCTTCTTGAGATGGATATACCGATGGTTATCGCTCTAAATATGATGGATGAGGTGACGGCAAACTCAGGCTCAATCGATGTAAATAAAATCGAGGGACTGTTAGGAGTGCCTGTTGTACCGATTTCTGCCGCAAAGAATCAGGGTGTTGATGAGCTGGTGCGCCATGCGATACACATTGCAAAGTATCAGGAGCGTCCGGGCAGACAGGATTTCTGTGATGAGAATGATTTTGGCGGTGCCGTGCACAGATGTATACACGCGGTCAGTCACCTGATTGAGGATCATGCAAAGCTCGCCGGAGTTCCGATTCGCTTTGCTGCCACCAAAATTATCGAGGGAGATGCACTTATATTAGAGCAGCTTCATCTTGATGAGAATGAGAAAGAGGCAATAGAGCATCTGATTGTCCAGATGGAGAAGGAGCGAGGCCTTGACAGAAGCGCTGCAATTGCGGATATGCGCTTTACATTTATTGAGAAAATCTGTGAGAGCACCGTGGTAAAACCGAAGGAGAGCAGGGAGCGTATCAGAAGTGAACGCATCGACCGTGTTCTTACAGGCAAATATACGGCAATACCGTGCTTTATAGTGATAATGCTTGCTGTATTTTATCTCACCTTCAATGTAATCGGAGCAGGCCTTCAGTGGCTTTTGGAGCAGGGCATAGGAGCACTGACCGCGCTTACGGATAAGGCACTCACAGCGGCAGGCGTGAATGAGGTGCTGCACGGACTGGTAATAGACGGCATCTTTCAGGGTGTCGGAAGCGTATTAAGCTTTTTGCCGATTATCGTGACACTGTTCTTTTTCTTATCCCTCATGGAGGACAGCGGATACATAGCGAGGGTTGCATTCTTCATGGACAAGCTCCTTCGTAAGATAGGACTTTCCGGACGAAGCATAGTACCAATGCTCATAGGCTTCGGCTGTACGGTGCCAGCTGTCATGGCTACACGTACACTGCCAAGCGAGAGAGACCGTCGAATGACTATACTCCTCACACCGTTTATGAGCTGTTCGGCAAAATTGCCAATTTATGCATTCTTTGTTAGTGCATTTTTCCCGAAGCATGGCGGACTTGTCATGGGAGGTCTGTACTTCCTTGGAATAATTGTCGGAATACTTTTCGCATTTATCTACAGAAAGACTTTGTTCAGGGGTGACGCAGTGCCGTTTGTAATGGAACTGCCAAACTACAGGATGCCGGGCGCCAAGAATGTGTGCCAGCTGCTCTGGGAGAAGGCAAAGGACTTTTTGCAGAAGGCATTTACAGTAATACTTATTGCCACAATGCTTATATGGTTCTTACAGAGCTTTGACATACACTTTAACATGGTAACAGACTCAAAGGACAGCATGCTTGCCGCTATTTCAAGTATTATCGTGCCTGTCTTTAAGCCTCTGGGACTCGGAGACTGGCGTATATGCACGTCACTTATCAGCGGACTCATGGCAAAGGAGAGCGTGGTATCAACACTTGAGATACTGTTTGGCGGAACGGTTACGACAGCACTCACAACACTTTCAGCCGCATCTCTTCTGGTGTTCTCGCTGCTCTATAGCCCTTGCGTGGCTGCTATAGCATCCATAAAGAGAGAGCTGGGTGCAAAGTGGGCAGTCAGTGTGGTGCTTTTGCAGTGTGCGATTGCATGGGTGGCAGCATTTATTGTCAGGGTAATTGGACTGCTTGTGATGTAAAAAAACTGATTGAATAGTTATAAAAAACATAAAAGGAGATATGTGATGGAGATTAAACTGGAAAATGAATCACTTGAGCTCACGATAAACAGCTTCGGAGCAGAGCTTAAAAGCATCACCGGCAAGGAAACTGGTACACAGTATCTGTGGGATGCCGATGAGAAATACTGGAAGAGAAGCGCACCGGTGCTTTTCCCGTTTGTCGGCAGCTTAAAGGACAAGAAGTTTACCGTTGATGGGACAGATTATCCGATGGGACAGCACGGCTTTGCAAGGGATATGGAGTTTGAGCTTGTGTCACAGACAAAGGATGAGGCATGGTTTTCACTTAAATCAAATGATGAGACTCTTGCAAAATATCCGTTTGAGTTTGTGCTCGAAATCGGCTATAAGCTTTCTGGCAGTGAGATAAAAGTGACCTGGAGGGTGACAAATCCTGCGAAAAAGGATTTACTTTTCTCAATAGGTGGTCATCCGGCATTTATGTGTCCGGTCGCAGAGCAGGGAAAGCAGTCAGACTATTATCTGAAGCTTGACACAGACAAAGCAATCACCTACGGACTTATCTGTGACGGAGGACTTTTAGACAAGGATGACAATCTGCTTAATGTGGATGTGGATGGATACTGTCAGATAGATGAGCATATGTTTGATAAGGATGCGCTCATAATAGAAAACAGACAGGCTTCAAAGGTGAGCCTGTGTACACCGGATAAGAAGCCATACCTTACGGTGTCATTTGATGCGCCTTTATTTGGTCTGTGGTCACCGGCAGGAATGGGAGCACCGTTTATCTGTATTGAGCCGTGGTACGGCCGATGTGACAGAGCAGGCTTTGCCGGAGAATTAAAGGACAGGGAGTATGGTAATTCGCTGGCACAGGGTGAGAAATTTGAGAAGTCATATACGATTGCAATTGAGCTGTAGATTTTCTTGTTCTCAATGTGACTTAAGACTTAAATAGTTACAAACAAAAATATAAGATATAGTTAGAATCGGGGGCCGGCTTTCTTAAGGCCGGCCTGAAGCAGCCATTTCTGATCAATTTTCTTAAGATCTTCACCGAATCTGACATGCAGCCGAACGGAGCCTTCGAGCTGCTCGATATGTTCAATGGTGCCCTTGCCAAACTTTGGATGATTGATATCGTCATTGATATTAAATTTTACAGTACTGTTTTTCTTTTTGCGGTATTCCTGCTCGCGTGAATATGTGTCGCGGATAGGAATACTCTTGTCAGTAATTTTCTTTTTGAGAACCTTATCATAATCGTGCTTAATAAGTCCTTCACCGGCTTTGTAGTAAGGAGTGGGAGCTGCTCCTATAAGTGAGCAGCAGTATTTCCACGCACTTCCGTGGATGCCGGGCTGCCAGTTGTACTTGTCCGGTATATCCATATTATATTGCATATAGTGGGCATATTCGTGCTTATATAAATCCATCCTGTCATCCTTTGACAAGGGCTTTGTCACACAGTAGCCGATGAAAAGCAGCGAAAAATGAAATTCTTCTTCATCCTGCCCAAAGCCCGGAGTGTATGCACCGAGCCTGTCCGTATCAAAGCCAAATGTGATAGGAACCCTTGCACCGTTAAGCCCAAGCTGTCTGTCGAGCTTCTGGTAGAGAAAGCGGATTTCCGCGAGATGTATTTTTGTTTCGTTTTCGAGTAGTTGTCGTAAATTGTTGTCTATGTTCATAAGTATATTTCTCTAAAAAATCAGTTTGTTTTCAACACAGTAATGATATATTCCGTCATTCTCAACTGATTGGCACACAAAATCAGCCTTAGCCTTGACTTCGTCCTTTGCATTGCCCATGGCAACACCAATGCCTACGGCCTCAAGCATTTCAATATCGTTATGTCCGTCACCGAAAGCAATTGCTTCATCCTTTGAGAAGCCATAATGCCTAAGCACTGCAGCAACAGCATTGCCTTTGCCACTGTTAAGCGGAATAATATCAACGGCCTTATCCCACCATGCAGTTATCTGTGAGTGGGGCGCGCCGGATAGAATCTGTGAGTGCTCATCTTTTTTGCAGGAGCACATAATCTGATATATATCAGTCCTGCTTATCTCGTCAAAATTGTCAGCGATTTTAAGCTTTTCGCTGCCAAAGGCAAAGTATTGCTCTAAATCAGGGTCGGTACCGTTTGTGACAATCATATGCTCGTTGCTGATTGCAATGGCGCGGTTCATCTGCTTTAGATTGGAAATTATCTGATATTTGTCGTGCTCATTAATAGGATTTTTGAAGATGATATCATTGCCTGCGGTGACGAATGAGCCGTTAAAGGTGAGCAGGACATCAAAATCAATTCCATCAAAATGAGGCACACCTGTGTAGCTTCTTCCGGTAGCCATACAAAGGATGATGCCATTTTGGTGGAGCTGCCTAAGTGCAGCAGCAGTGTTTGCTGATAATTCTTTATGTCCCAGCCGAAGCAGGGTGCCATCCACATCAAAGAATGCTATTTTAATCATAATTCACCTGCCTGTTTTAATGCTAGTTTAATGATATTTTCATTTATATAGAATCCGTTTGATTGAATTTTGGTTATTGCATTTTTTACAGAAGAAATAATCCCTGATTGTTTAGCTTTTATAAGAACACCTAAGGTGCCCGTTACTGTTAATCCAAGATATTTTGCTGTTTTTTTTGCTGCATTATCATCGATGATAACTAAGTCTGCTTTGGGGTCAGCTTGTGCCAATATCATAACATCAACTTCACCGGCATGAAGCTTTGCTTTGTACATTTTGCGGTCTTCAATGTTAGTGATTGTTTCGACTGTAATCCAATCAAGATTTTGTTTGATTTGTAAACAGGCAGAATCCTTTTTTGCTGTAACTTCGTCGAATACTGCTTTAGGAATAATGATTGAACCATATATTTTTTTTAAAATGTTAAGTAAGTCTGCATTGCACAATGCAATTAATGGTGTTGAATTGACAATTACCCTACGCATTATTCATCTCCTCTATAAATTCTGCTTCATCATCAAAACTGAAGATAGATATATTATTATTGCCTAGATATTTGATGAAATCTTCCTCACTCATTCCGGCTATCTGTGCACAATATCCAATAGAAATATGGTTTTTTAAATAAAGCATTAGAGCAGTAGCTTTCTTGGCAAAAGCATTAGCTTCATCTTTGGTCATTTTGGTATCGTATAATACTTCATCTGGTATTTTTATTGCAATACTACACATATAAACACCTCTTTCTATTTATAATGAATCATTAATTATATCTCAGTTACATGATAACATAATAAGCGCAAGATTAAAAACATTTATTTAAATTTCTGTCACAACGTAAGGTACGTAAGCCGGGGACTGTTGGGGAGACGCGCTTTAGCTATCGCTACGCTTAGCAACTAAGATTCTGTACGAAATTATGCTCATGAAGCGTAGAAACGCACCTGCATGGACGCAGGGGAGAGGAAGATTTACATATGTGTACGCAGGAGGACCTGGTTCATAAAGATTACCATTTCTTATAACTGTGTTCTTGATATTAAAGGACACAAGTGGCTTTTTTCAATATGTTGTTGTTAATTTATGGTGTTGGGCTTCCACCATTATGCCAGAAGCCTCACAAAAAGTAGCTGAAACTGCAGAAATCACCAAAACAGCACCCCAAACCCAGCCCAAAAGCCGGAAAAAACCCGAGAAAAAGTAGTTGAAACTGCAGAAATCACCAAAACAGCACCCAAACCCAGCCAGAAAGCCGGAAAAGACCTGGCAAAAAGTAGCTGAAACTGCAAAAATCCCAAAAACAGCTCCAAAAACCCAGCCGTAAAGCCTCATAAAAATGGACTTATAGACATGTATTGATGGCTTAGTCGAGAATTAACTACTGTGGAGTGTACTAGAACTTGTGAGTAGCGTGTCATTTGTAACCGCCAAAGCGTACACAATGAAGTAGTAACTATAAACTGTGAGATTATAGCAAACCATCTAGCATATACATTTGTATAAGTTTCGACGGTTTCGTCGTGCATAGAAAACCTAAGAGCATAATTTCGTACAGAATCTTAGTCACGAAGCGTAGCGAGGGCGAAAGTGCGTGTCTCCCCAACAGTCCCCGGCTTACGTACCGGCCTGCACTTGTGCGCAAAAGTTGCGCGTGAAAAACGCGCACCTAATCCCTTGCTTGTGAAAAATGCTTGAAAACAAAAGTTAAAAAATGTCGAAATTGCACATTGACATAATCGCAATGCTGTAATATACTAAGTTCAGAACAAACGGTTGCGCGAAAAACGCACCTAAGAAATAAATTAAATTACAAGCAAATGGAGGAAACAACGGATGGACAAATTTATTGTTAACATCATTCACCGCCCTGAGATGGTGCCTGAGTACTCAGCAACAGTGACAGGACAGGGAAAAGAAGAGGATATTGGAGATAAGAAGCTTATTACAGAGTCACTCGACATCTTCAAGACACAGCAGAGACTTGCACATGAGGCGGGACTCAAAACTACAATCCAGATGACATATGCTTCACTTTTTAATGATGAGGCAGTAGAGCTTGCAAAGCAGGATCATGAGAAATACGGTGATGAGATAGCACTTTCACTCCTTGGACTTCCATGTGAGGAGTTTAGAGAGAAGTATAAGACAAAGGATTTCTGTATCTGGATGTTCTCGATGGAGGACAAGAAAGCTATCGTAAATGATGTTTTCGAGAAATTCCACGACAGATTCGGTTTCTATCCTGAGTCAACAGGCTCATACTATATGGATGCAGACCTTACAAACTACATAAAAGAAAAATACCCAATGGTAAAATGTGCAGTTGCAACATGCTGGGAGGAGGGCCCTAAGGCATACCACACATGTAACAACTCATGGTACACACTCTTTGACGGAGGCCCATGGGCACCATGGATTCCATCAAAGCAGAACACACATGCGCCGGCAGCAAATAAGGAAGAGGATAGCGGAATCGTAGCAATTCCACATCTCTCACGTGACCTTATTGCATGCTATGACGGAAACGGCTCAAACTTCGGAACACATCCACAGAACGTGCTTCGTGGAATGATTTATGATACAAAGACATGGGAGTATCCATATCTTTACAACCTCATCGACCAGTACAGAGACCTTGCAAAATACAATAACGGATATTCATACAACATGATGTTCGTAGGACCTGGCTGGATGAACAAGATGGGACGCTGGGAGCAGCCATATGAGCTTCTCTTAAAGTCATACACAGAAGGCTGTAATTACTATGGCAAGTTAAAGAAAGAGGGTAAGCTCATCGACATGACAATGTCAGAGTTCGCTGATTACTTCAGAGAGAAGAAGGGGGTCAACGCAGGTAACTACAATGAGCCTGAGTGTGCACCATGGAGAGATATCCTTTACGGCTCAGACAAGCAGCTCTTCTGGTACTGTGACCCATACATGAGAGCATGCGTAAACATGGATCAGGGTGGAGCAATCGTAGACCTTCGTCCATACGTTGCAAAACTTGAGTGGCCTGTAGGAATCGGAACAAAGCATGTACAGGATGCATCTTATCCATTCCTTATTCAGGAGAAATACAGAGCAGGATACTTTACACACTATGCAGGAGCTGGAACAGTAAGAAGTGCCAAGCTTTCACACAACGGTGAGGAGGTTGACCTGTGTCTCTGTCCTACACACAGCCATTTTTCAGAGGAAGTTATTGATGGCAAGAAGACAAGAATCCTTACACTTGATCCTGTAGATATTGAGTTTTATGATGTTAAGCTTACTCTTCAGACAAAGGAATACTTTGAGGAGGGCTCATCAAACATCAAGATTGAGCGTAATATCCTTAGCATGAGTGATCCAGATGCAGAGGTTTATCTCGATGAGTACATCACAGCATGCTATGGAACAACAGAGTATCCTGAGGATATGACAGGCATCACACTTACATGTGAGGGAGAAAACCCACAGAGCATCAATTATGAGTACAAGTGTCGTGATGCAAAGCTTGACGGAGCAACTGCAGTAAGCGCAGTAATTCCTGCAATTCAGACAAAGGTTTCACTCACACCATCTGCAAAGGCAGAGGGATACATTGAGGAAGGATATGCATTCTCTCCAATGTTCAAGCTTGGTTACAAGAAACAGATTAAAGACAAGGAGGTATTTGCAACATGGCTCAACTTGGAAAAGGCAAATTAAATTACAGATGTCCTTTATGTTTTATGAGGGATCTTGATATTGATATGTTCTATAATAAGGAAACAGGTATTTATAGCTGCATCCGCTGTCAGTTCAGAGGTACAGAGGAAGAGGTACTTCAGGGCAACGAGGATGTCCGCAAGAAGTACAAGGCTATGTACAAGAGATTCGACAAGTTCGATTTTGATTAAAGTAGTGATTAGTACGCTGCTGCTATAATAGCAGCAGCGTATTTTGCATTTCGCTACAAAGGAGAGTATATATGGCGAAAAGAAAAAAAGACACGATGGAATTCAGATTTTATGAGCTGCCACAGGGAGAGTCGGCACTCGTACTGTGTGGAGAATCATGGAAGAGAGTGTATGGTCATGATGAATTACACCTGCATTTCCATAATCTGCTTGAAATCGGCATCTGCCGCGAGGGAGATGGAAATATGTATCTGGATGAGGATATTTACCAGTATCATGACGGCGATATCACATTTATACCTGAGAATTTTCCGCATGTTACAGTCAGCTATGGTGAGGTGGTGAATTTCTGGGAGTATATTTTTATTGACATACGTTCTGTGATAGAAGAGATGTTCCCAAACAATACGGCATTCCAGAATGAGGCAGTTACGACTATATCAAAAAAAGCGTTTATGACTAACGTGTATCAGAGCCCGGCTATGGCTGAGTATATAAATGCCATAATCAGGGAAACCCGTGAACACAAGATTTATTGCCAAAGGACGGTAAAGCTCCTTGTGCAGGGAATTGTAATAGAGCTGCTGCGTAGGTATGATGAGCTTCCGGAGGAGGATAATAATATCGTAAAGGGTACCAATATGTCACAGATAGCCACAGCACTTGACTACATGAATAAGCATTACAGCGAATCGATAAAGGCAGGGGAGCTTTCGGAACTATGCAACATGAGCGAGACTCATTTCAGGAGACTGTTTGAATCATACATCAATATGCCGCCTATGGAGTATCTGAATCTGATAAGAGTACAGAAGGCGTGCGAGCTTATGAAAAAGACAAATGAGCCTATGGAGCTTATTGCACAAAAGTGTGGATTCACAACCCAGTCAACTTTTAACCGTAATTTCCGCAAATTTTTGGACACTTCGCCATATCAGTGGAAGATAAATCCTGAAAATTATGAGCATAAGCTGCTTAGTTTTAGGATATCTGCACTAAAGGGATGGTAGAAAATACATGCCTTCGTCTTATAAGAGGGTTTTGTGTTTAAAACAGACATGTATCAAATAATAAATACAGTAGACAGGAGTGTAAAAATATGAGTAATTTTGATTCAAATATCATTAAAAATCCTGAAATATTTGAGCAGAACAGACTTGCGGCTCATTCGGATCATGTGTGCTATAAAAATGAACTGGAGAAAATTAAAGGAAAATCAAGCCTGAGATATGATATGAACGGCTTATGGAAGTTTGCATATGCAAAGAATCAGTCCCTGGCTCCTTGTGGCTTTGAGGCAGCTGATTATGATTGCAAAGGCTGGGATGAAATCAGGGTTCCGGCACATATCCAGATGGAAGGCTATGACGTGCCAATCTATACGAATACCACATATCCGTGGGAGGCTGATGAGTTTATAAAGCCGGGCGAGGTACCTGAGATTTTCAATCCGGTTGCAAGCTATGTGAAGTATTTCACAATCCCTGAGAATATGAAGAATAAGAGGGTGTGTATTTCATTCCAGGGAGTGGAGAGCGGTTTTGCACTCTGGCTGAATGGACACTATGTCGGCTACAGTGAGGACACATTTGATCCGTCTGATTTCGAGCTGACTGATTATATTGTCGAGGGTGAGAACAAGCTTGCGGTCAGAGTATGGAAATGGACATCAAGCAGCTGGTGTGAAGATCAGGATTTTTACAGATTTTCAGGCATTTTCAGAGATGTATTTTTGTATGCCGTTCCTTGTGCACATGTGGAGGATCTGTCAGTTGTTCCTACACTTAATGATACCTTTGACGAGGGCACACTTAGTGTGTCAATAAAGGCAGATGGTGATGGTATTGCAAGTGTAAAGCTTTATGAGCTGGGCGATTTGTCTGTGGAAAAATATGACAGGGCAAAACTTTTACTGGAAGAGTTTGACATAGAGCTTAGGGATAAGGAAATCTGCGAGGGCTCATGTAATGTGAAAAATCCTCTGTTATGGAGCGCTGAAAAGCCGAATCTGTATGAGGTTAAAATTATAGTTAAAGATACGCATGGAAATGAGACCGAGTTTATCAGCCAGCTGGCGGGCTTCAGAAGATTTGAGATGGTAGACGGACTCATGAAGCTAAACGGTAAGCGTATTGTATTTAAGGGTGTAAACCGCCATGAGTTCAGCTCAATAACAGGCCGTGTGCCAAACCGTGATGAGGTGATAAAGGATATTGTCACAATGAAAAAGAACAATATCAATGCTATAAGAACAAGCCATTATCCTGATGATTCCATGCTCTATGAGCTTTGCGATATTTATGGAATCTATATGATAGCGGAGAACAATCTTGAGAGTCATGGCACATGGGAGGCATATAATAAGGGCTATGTTGACCTTGACTTTGTTGTGCCAAAGGACAAGCCACAGTGGAGAGAAATGATGCTCGACCGTGCCAACTCATGCTATCAGAGAGATAAAAATCATCCGGCAATCCTTATCTGGTCATGCGGCAATGAGTCGTTTGGCGGCAAGACAATATATGAGATGTCACAGCTTTTCAGACAGCTTGATAAGCATCGTCTGGTGCATTATGAGGGAGTATTTAACGATAGAAGCTATAATGACACAAGCGACATGGAAAGCCAGATGTATACTCCGGTTGCAGGCATTGAAAAATTCCTGGCAGAGCATCATGAGAAACCGTTTATATGCTGCGAATATACACATGCAATGGGAAATTCCTGCGGTGCTATGCACAAATATACAGAGCTTACAGACCGCGAGCCTAGATATCAGGGCGGATTTATCTGGGATTATATTGACCAGTCAATCTACAAAAAGGACAGATACGGCAAGTGGTTCCTCACATATGGCGGAGATTTCGGCGACAGGCCTACTGATGGTGATTTCAGCGGAAACGGCATCTGTTACGGCGGAGAGAGAGAGGCTTCTCCAAAGATGCAGGAGGTGAAGTTTAATTATCAGAATATCTCGGTTGATTTTGACAGCGACTACATCTTTACAGTCACAAACAAAAATCTCTTTGTAAATACATCGGTTTTTGATGCTTTTGCCATTCTTCTTGCAGACGGTGAGGAGGTTTACAGGACAAAGCTTCAGATATCTGTTCCACCGATGGATAGGGCAAGCTATGAGGTGCCGGTGACTCTTAAAAATTCCATGATAGATATGGACAAAGAGTACTGTATTGTCGTATCATTTGTATTGAAGGAAAACACCATCTGGGAAAAGGCAGGATATGAGATTGCATTCGGACAGCATATGATAAAGAAGCCTGTAAGTGAGTATTCATGCGACAAATCAGTTGAGCTTGTTGTTGGAAACGGAAATATCCTTGTAAGAGGTGAGAACTTTAAGGCACTTTTCTCAAGAATGAATCTGGGAATGGTTTCATATGTATACGGTGGCGTCGAGATGCTTCCAAATACTATCCCACTGCCGAATTTCTGGAGAACACCTACCAACAATGATTCCGGCAACATGATGCCACAGCGCTATGCACAGTGGAAGATTGCCAGCATGTATGTGACCACCAGACAGGATCAGCGCTTTGCAGATACATCACCAAGGGTAGAAAAAAATGATAACAATATCGCCATCACATATACTTATTTCATGCCTACCACACCGCAGAGCTCATGCGAGGTGATATACAGAGTGTTTGGTGATGGAACAATCGAGACAACTCTGTCATATGACCCTGTAAAGGAACTTGGCGATATGCCGGAGTTTGGCATGATGTTCAAGCTGGATGCCGATTATGATACAGTGAAATGGTACGGACTCGGACCACAGGAGACATACGAGGACAGACAGCATGGCGGAAAGTATGGTGTATACGAGAATAAAGTGGCAGAAAACATTGCCGAGTACCTCGTTCCGCAGGAGAGCGGCAACAAGTGCAGAGTAAGATATGCAAAGGTAATGGATAAGAAGGGCAGAGGCATGCTGTTCTTTGGTGATGAGCTTTCGTTCTCGGCACTGCCATATACACCACATGAGCTGGAAAATGCTGCACATCACTTTGAGCTTCCACCTGTACACTATACTGTTGTCCGTGTGGCAAAGAAGCAGATGGGTGTAGGCGGAGACGACAGCTGGGGCTCACATACTCATCCGGAGTACCTGCTTGATGCCTCAGAGAAAATGGAATTCACATTCTGTTTCCGCGGAATCTAGCATTTTAAGGTTGTAAGGAATATTATTACGCATTTTGAGAGCAGGGACTACTACTGGGGACTGCTCTCATGGTGTAAATAAATGATATAAGGATAAATGATATAAGGATAAATGATATAAGAATTAAGGAGAATTAAAATGTCAAAATTTATTAAGGGTATGGATTTATCAACCTTGCTCGAGCTGGAACGCTGCGGAGCAAAATACTACGAGGATGGAAAGGAGAAGGATATTCTTGACATCATGAAGGAGCATGATGTTGATACAATCCGTCTTCGTCTGTGGAACGACCCAAAATCAGAGGAGGGTGAGCCTTACGGTGCGGGTAACAATGACCTGGCTGAGACTATCGCTATCGGAAAAAAGGTTACAGATGCAGGCTTTGGAGTGCTTTTGAATTTCCACTACAGTGATTTCTGGGCAGACCCGGGAAAGCAGATTAAGCCAAAGGCATGGAAAGATTTCGGTGTGGACGAGCTGGAGCAGGCTGTATATGATTTTACACTTGAAAATCTGACAAAGATTATTGAGGCAGGTGTAAATGTCACAATGATTCAGGTAGGTAATGAGCTTTCAAACGGACTTTTGTGGCCTGAGGGAAAGGTACCTAACTACGATAATATAGCAAAATTTGTGAATGCCGGAATACGTGCCTGCCGCAAGGTAAATGCTGATATTCCGATTATGATTCACCTCGATAATGGTGGAAACAATGAGCTTTATGTCAGATGGTTTACAAACTTCATCGAAAGAGGAGAGGAGTTTGAGTATATTGGATTGTCATACTATCCTTTCTGGCACGGCTCTCTCGATCAGCTTGAGTTCAATATGAACGATATTGCAAAGCGTTTCAATAAGGACCTTATCATAGCTGAGGTATCCATGGGCTTTACAATGGACAGCTACCAGGAGTACGAGAAGCTTGCTGATTCTGAGCGTAAGGGTTATGCGACAAAACCGGAGCTTGTTGAGAAGATAGATTATCCTATGACTATTGAGGGACAGGCTGACTTTACAAAAGATTTCTTAAACAGAGTGGCAAATGTGGTGGATGACCACGGAAAAGGATTTTTCTGGTGGGAGCCAGCGTGGATTCCTGTACCGGGCTCAGGCTGGGCTACACCTGCTTCACTTAAGTACATGAATGATCCGGGACCATGCGGCAATGAGTGGGCAAACCAGGCACTTTTTGACTATGATGGAAATGTGCTGCCGGCACTTGATGTTATTAAGAATTTTAAAAAATAAAATAATAACATATGTAATTTTGTTGCATGATTTGATTTGTTATGTTGCATTTTCAGTCGGATGTATTGCAATGTAAAAATGTGCAGTTATAATAGAGTTATAAAGAAAGAACGAATTATTTTAACTATCAATTTAACGCAAATACAATCAGCAAAGGAGAAGAAAAAATGATACAGCAGAACGTATTAGACAAATTCAAGGAGCTTTTTGGAGCAGATGGGGATATCAGAGTATATTTTGCTCCGGGACGTGTAAATCTGATCGGTGAGCACACTGACTACAATGGAGGACATGTGTTCCCTTGTGCACTGACCATCGGTACATATATGGCAGCAAGAAAGCGCGACGATAGGAAGCTTCGTTTCTACTCTATGAATTTTGACAATCTGGGTGTGGTTGAGTCATCACTTGATGAGTTTACACCTGATCCGGACGGACTTTGGATAAACTATCCAATGGGCGTTATGTGGGCCTTCGAGGGACGCGGAATGAAGCTTGAAAGCGGTCTTGATATTGTTTTATTCGGAAATATTCCAAACGGCTCAGGACTTTCTTCATCAGCATCTCTTGAGGTGGTTACAGGATATATGTTAAAGGATATTTACGGCTTTGACGTGACAAATCAGGATATTGCACTTATCGGTCAGTATTCAGAGAACAACTACAACGGCTGTAACTGCGGTATCATGGATCAGTTTGCATCTGCAATGGGCAAAAAGGACAATGCAATTTTCCTTGACTGCAATACTCTTGATTTTGAGTATGCACCAATCGTTTTGGACGGTGCAAAGATCGTGGTTACAAACAGCATGGTTAAGCACAGCCTTGTAACAAGTGCTTACAATGACAGAAGAAATGAGAGTGCACAGGCTCTTAAGGATTTACAGACAGTATGTGACATCAAGACTCTCGGTGACCTGACAGATGAAGAGTTCGAGGCTCATAAGGATGCGATTCAGGATGAGGTTGCACGTAAGAGAGGCAAGCATGCGGTTTATGAGAACCAGCGTACCATCAAGGCTGTTAAGGCACTGAAGGAAAATGATATCGAGACATTTGGAAAGCTTATGAATGCTTCACATGTATCACTTCGTGATGATTATGAGACATCATGTCCTGAGGTTGACGTACTTGTTGATGAGGCATGGAAGATTCCGGGTGTTATCGGATCACGAATCACAGGCGGCGGCTTTGGAGGCTGCACAGTCAGCATAGTAAAGGACGAGGCTATTGATCAGTTTAAGGCAAACCTGACAAAGGCCTATGAAGAGAAGGTTGGAAAGACACCTGAGTTTTATGTTGTTTCAATCGGAGACGGACCTAGCCGTCTGGCATAAAATTAGCAATATGAAATAACAGTAACGGATAAACAGGTTTTTCCCGACAATGATTAAGGAGCATGACATGATTCAGGAGAGAATATTAGAATTAGTAAAATATGGTCTTACAACAGGACTTGTTGACCCTGCTGATGAGGTATACACAGTAAACAGACTTCTCGAGGTACTCGGAGTGGACGATATTGAGGATGAGACATTTGAAAAGGTAGAGGCTCAGCCTGCATGGACACAGGAAGAGGCAGAGGAGAAGCTTGAGGGTATACTCGAGGATATGATGACATACGCATATGACAATGGCATCATGAAAGAAAACAGCATTGTATACAAGGATCTTTTTGATACAAAGCTGATGGGCTGCCTTGTAAATGCACCAAGCGTGATCAGAGCTCGCTTTAAGGATTTATACGACAATGAGTCTTCACTTGCGGCAACCGATTATTTTTACAAATTAAGCTGTGACAGCAATTATATCAGAAGACAGCGCATAAAGAAGGATATGAAATGGACCACAGACACAGAGTATGGCACACTTGATGTGACAATCAATCTCTCAAAGCCAGAGAAGGATCCAAAGGCAATTGCTGCCGCTAAAAATGCTAAGCAGAGCGCATATCCAAAGTGCCAGCTTTGTAAGGAAAATGAGGGCTATGCAGGCCGCGTAAACCATCCTGCAAGAGAAAACCACAGAATTATCCCTGTTACAATAAACAACAGCCAGTGGTTTTTCCAGTACTCACCATATGTATACTACAATGAGCACTGTATCGTGTTCAATTCAAAGCATACACCGATGAAAATCGAGCGTGCCACATTTGGAAAGCTGCTTGATTTTGTGACACAGTTTCCACACTATTTTGTAGGCTCAAATGCAGATCTGCCAATCGTTGGAGGCTCTATCTTAAGTCACGACCATTTCCAGGGCGGACACTATACCTTCGCTATGGCAAAGGCTCCGATAGAGAAAAAAATCACATTCAAGGGCTACGAGGATGTTGAAGCAGGTATCGTAAAATGGCCTATGTCTGTTATCAGAATCAAGTCGGCAGACAGGGATAAGCTTATTGATCTTGCAGATAAGATTCTTCTTGCATGGAGAGGCTATACAGATGAAGAAGCATTTATTTTTGCAGAGACAGATGGAGAGCCACACAACACTATCACACCTATAGCAAGACGTCGTGACGGAGACTATGAGCTTGACCTTGTGCTCAGAAACAACATCACAACAGAGGAGCATCCGCTTGGCGTATATCATCCGCATGCCCACCTTCATCACATAAAGAAGGAGAATATCGGACTTATCGAGGTAATGGGACTTGCAGTGCTTCCGGCCAGATTAAAAGGTGAGATGGCAGAGCTTAGGGATGCAATCCTTACAAGAAAGGATCTGCATTCGACTGAGACTCTTGCATCACATGCTGACTGGGCTCTTAAGTTTATGTCTAAGTATGATAAGATTGATGAGTCTAATATTGATGGTATCATCAATGAGGAGATTGGACTTGTATTTAAAGAAGTGCTTGAGTGTGCAGGAGTGTACAAGTGCACTGATGAGGGACGTGTAGCGTTCCAAAAATTTATAGATGCGGTAAATGCATAAGATTTTCAATTATCTTTTTATAATGCGGAAAGCACCGGCGAACCATACTATATATTTCGCAAGTACTACGGCAGCTAAGAAGCAGTAAGAATTATGATTTAGGGTGTTTAGACCATGACACAACCGGCTTTTATGCGCCGTCCATGGCGCATAACGCCTTGCCCCAGCGTCCATGCTGGGGCATTGTTGTAGGTGGACATAATTCTAACTGCTTCTAAGCTGCTTCGTAAAGCTCAATATATAGTATGTTCGCCGGTGCTTTCCTTAGGTTGTGAAATAAATTAATTTTTAAATACACTATTAAATACATCATTGGTAATGACTTTTTACTAAAGACTTGTAACTTGACTAGATTTTGCTTTCTGCAATTTATGCAGGCAGTGGATGAATGCAGGCACCAGGAAGGCATCTGCGAGAATCCATGCGAGTGGGCTTGCAAAGCAGGCGGCAGAAAAGCCGAATATCGGTACAAATACAAGTCCGATGAGCGAACGCGCAATCATTTCTGCTACTCCTGCAAACATTGCAAAACCTGAAAAGCCCATGCCTTGTATGGTGAAACGGACTGTGTTTACCAGAACGAGCGGGATGTAGAAAAATGCATTTATCAGCAGAAACTGATGAGCCTGTGCGACAACCTCTGTTTCGCTTGGTGATACAAACAGGTAAATCAGATAGTTGGCTATAAACAGCAGTGCCACAAAAATCAAAACCGAATAGACCGATCCTATAACTGAGGCTGAAATAAGCCCCTTCTTTACACGTTCAAATTTGGCTGCGCCGACATTTTGTCCACTGTAGGTGGCCATTGTGGAGCCGAGTGCGTCAAATGGACACACCATAAACATTGAAATACGGCTTGCAGCGGTCATTGAGGCAACTGCGATGGAGCCTAAGCCGTTTACGGCAGTCTGCAGTATGACGCTGCCTATAGCGGTTATCGAATACTGAAAGCCCATAGGAAGTCCCATGACCATCAGATTTCTGACATATGAAGAGTCAAGCTCCAAATCATTTCTGCTTACATGCAGCAGAGGTACATTTTTTGCTATGTAAATGATGCACAGCACTCCTGATACACCCTGTGACAGTACGGTTGCAAAAGCCGCTCCAAACACGCCCATGTTAAATACCAGAATGAAAAGTAAATCAAGACCGATATTTAGAACAGCCGCGATTATAAGGAAAATAACAGGTATGACCGAGTTGCCGAGAGATCTCAGATATCCTGACAGCAGATTGTACAGTATTGTGACAGGAATGCCTGCAAATATGACAATCAGATACTGGTAGGCGAGGTTGTAAATGTCGCCTGGCGTATTCATCCAGGTCAGAATGTGACCGCAGAGAAGCACAGTGAGTGCCGTCATGATTATTGCGATAATTACAGACACAATTCCTGCATTTCCTACATATTTTTTAAGTCCTTTTTCATCCTTGGCACCAAAGCGCTGGGCTATTGGAAGCGAAAAGCCGGCACACACACCCTGGCAGAAGCCGATGATGAGAAAGCAGATGCTTCCGGTAGAGCCGACTGCGGCTAAGGCCGAAACACTTAGAAAACGGCCGACGATTATTGTATCCATAAGGCTGTAAACCTGTTGAAAAAGCATTCCGAGAAGCAGCGGAAGGGAAAAGCCCAGAATGAGCCCGGTAGGAGAACCTACAGTGAGATCCTTTGAATTATTTTTAGTCATTATTTATAATCCCCCTTGATTAAAAATAGATAAAAATATATATAAAAATAGTGATTAAGTGTAATATACAACCTTTACAAACATAAGTAAATGAGGTAAAGTAAAATTGTTAGCATTTTTTTGGGTGCATATTTTAAAGTGAATAAAAACGCTGATTTTATGTTTGATATCATGTTTTTTTGAGAAGAAAATTGAATAATCAGTAAATATGTATGGGCTGACATATAATTAAATTTGGAGGAAAAGAATGAGAGACTGGGAAAATAACATTCGAAGGGTTGTACCTTATACACCGGGAGAACAGCCAAAGAATACCTGTGTTATTAAGTTAAATACAAATGAAAATCCATATCCGCCAGCGCCGGGAGTGAAGGAGGTTTTAAGTAACTTCAATACAGATGATTTAAGACTGTATCCTGATCCAAAGGTTGATAAGCTGGTAAATGCAATTGCGGATTTCTATAAGATAGACAGCTCGAAGGTGTTTGTCGGAGTTGGCTCTGATGATGTACTTGCCATGATTTTCATGACATTTTTCAATTCAAAAAAGCCGATACTGTTTCCTGATATCACATATTCATTTTATGATGTGTGGGCAGATATGCTTCGAATCCCTTATGAGCAGCTTCCATTGTCTGATGATTTTTCAATAGTACCGTCAGATTACTATAAGGCAAACGGCGGAGTAGTATTTCCAAACCCTAATGCCCCGACAGGAAAGCTTATGCCTCTTGATGAGATAGAGGACATAATAGAGCATAATCAGGATGTAATTGTCGTAGTAGATGAGGCATATGTGGATTTTGGCGGGGAGAGTGCGCTTCCACTCATTGACAAATATGATAATGTCATCGTGGTACAGACATTCTCGAAATCACGCGCGCTGGCAGGCTCAAGAGTTGGTTTTGCCATGGCAAGTCCTGTGCTTATCAAGTATCTGAATGATGTGAAATATTCGTTCAATTCATATACCATGGACAGAATCACAATCGAAGCAGCTACAGCAGCGGTAAAAGACAGAGCATACTTTGAAGAGACCACAGCAAAGGTTATAAAGACACGTGAGTGGACAAAGAAAGAGCTTAAGAGGCTTGGCTTTACATTCTGTGACTCAAAGAGCAACTTTATATTTGCAAAGCCTGCAAATGTTTCTGCAACAAAGCTTTTTGAGGACCTTAAGGCAGACAATATATTTGTCAGACATTTCAGCTCACCTGAGCGAATCAACGACTATCTGCGCATATCCATAGGAACTGATGAGCAGATGCATACACTAATTAAATTTTTGGAGAATTATTCATGTTAAAAAAATATATTTACATCTTTTTAATTTCAATGGTACCACTTATTGAACTCAGAGGAGCGGTTCCGGTTTCACAGGTGATGGGGCTGCCGATAGTGCCATCATTTATCGTTTGTATCATTGCAAATATGCTTCCGGTACCAATTATTTATCTTTTTGCAAGAAAGGTTCTCATCTGGGGAGCAGACAAACCAATCATTGGAAGGTTCTTCAGCTTCTGCCTTGAAAAAGGAGAGAAGGGCGGTAAGAAGCTTCAGGCAAAGGCCGGAAGAGGTCTGTTTGTTGCACTTTTACTTTTCGTAGGTATCCCACTTCCGGGAACAGGTGCATGGACAGGAACACTTGCGGCAAGTATCCTTGATATGGATTTCAAGTCAACAGTTGCCGCTGTCATGCTTGGAGTACTGCTCGCCGGCATGATTATGATGATAGTAAGTCTGGCGGGCGTGTCTATATTCCTGTAGAATTTATGGGATGCTCAGGCAATGATTGATTAACAATGCGTTTTCTTCGGCCCTTATTAAACAGTACAAATCCGACCACCAGTGAAACAATTGTAACAGCAATCACAATCACAAAGACAACCACACTATTGCCGGGATCAGGGAAAAATCCTGAAAGTGTGCCCCAAAGGTTGAAAAGCAGATGAAGCCCCATAGAGTAGTAAATAGAGCCACCGCGTTCGCACACATATCCGAGCACGATGCCAAGTGCAAAGGCATATATGCCTTGAATCCAGTTGAGATGGAACAGTCCGAAAAGTGCAGCCTGCATCAGATTGGCAAGAGCAAATGGCAAAGCCTTTCTGGCACAGCGCATGGTCACACCGCGGAATATAAGCTCCTCACAGATTGGCGCCAGTATTACAGAATAAAGTACTGTCACAAAGGTGGTATCTGTGATGCCGGATGTTTCAAAAAGCTTGTTGTACTGCTGCAGCCAATCGGGACGGATGTAGCCGGTTAAGTTTGCGATGAAATTGGCAGCAAACTGTGTACCCGGCACGAGTATGACGATTGCAACAATCATCATGGGATTGAAGGTTTTCTTAGGGGATGGAAGAAAATTACCTTCGTATCTGGCATAGTACCACATGCCAAAAATCGCAATGGTAATGAGTGCATAGATGACCATAATCATCATGTTAAAATTTACAGAGGTAAATGTCTTTTCAAGGCGGTCCGATACGTTTGCAGACGGAAAAGCAAGCTTTCCGACAAAACCCTGTCCAAACACTCCCATGCCCATCATAAAGAATAAGGCGATAGTCTGAATTGCCTCAACTGCAAGCAGTGGGACAAATGTGTAAAAGAAATATCCTACTTTTTTCATTTTCAATTTACTCCATTCTGATTTATTAGGCGATAGTAACATTAGTATAACATATCATAATTTAATTGCAAGAAAGCTGTTTACTTTAAAACTTTAATATGTTAAAATTAAATGTAAATAAATCGCATGAAAAAGGAGAACACGATGAGCAAGAATCTTAAAACAGAAGCAGTAGACCATTTGTTTGATGCTATTTTGTGTCTCAAGGATAGAGCAGAGTGTTATACATTTTTTGAGGATGTTTGTACTGTAAATGAGCTTTTTTCTCTATCACAGAGATTTGAAGTGGCAAAGATGCTTAGAGAGCAGAAGACATATCTTGATATAGCAGAAAAGACCGGGGCTTCCACAGCCACAATCAGCCGTGTGAACAGATCATTAAACTACGGCAACGATGGATATGATATGGTTTTTTCACGCATGGAGGATGGCTCTGACAAAGAGGATTAGTTTATCATAGGGGAAAAAAACAGGCTCATTAATTTGAGCCTGTTTTTTTGCTTTCTTTTCCTGAATGTGTATTTTCATGGGAAGAAGCCGCTTTTTCTTCATTTAGATTGTCAATCATGCGCTCAATCAGCATTTTCTTGATGTAGACATCAAAGCTCAGCATGCAGATAAAGCTGAATGTGTGAAGAAATTTCTGATCCTCATCAGGAAAATCCTCAAATGTCTCACCGGCAATCTTGTATTTCTTGCCGAGATCCTTTAAGAGCTTCTGCGATTCCTCCGCCTCTAAGCTGAAAACCTCAGTATAGACATCCTGCATAGTAAATCCGTCATCATTGCCGAAATACTTCTCGGTAAGCGGATTAAGAATCGAGCGTATATCGTTGATGCTCAATATATTTTTGAAATAATATATAAAAAGCAGTGTGAGCACATGCTCCTTAGAATACTTTTTCTTGTCCGGAGAAGGGAGCAGATTGTTTTTGGCATAGTTGTTTATCATTGTCTTGGTAAGGATTTTGTCGCTTTCATAGCGCTTTGATGCAGCGAGCTGCTCGTCCATGAAGGTTGTGACCTGATCCATGTACAGATCAATGTTTGGTATATCCTCCGGCTTTATGTAATCTATTGATTTAAGCTGCTTTAATAATTCTGATAAAAATTCTTTAACGTCATTCTCCATATCATCACCTCAGGCTTTTATTATATAGTATTGAAAACTATATGACAAGTTTTTTTTGAATTTTCTCATATTGGGTTGTACAAAACATATGTTTGTGATATGCTGTAAATAAATTATTTTTGTATTTATGGTATGTGTGCCTGTAAAAGACTGGAGAATTGAGAGGAAAACAGATGAACTTAGATATGTTGAATGAACAGCAAAGGGAGGCCGTTTTGACCACAGAGGGACCGCTTCTTATTTTAGCGGGGGCAGGCAGTGGCAAGACCAGGGTTCTTACATACAGGACTGCCTACCTGATAGATGAGTGTGGCGTCAATCCTTACAATATCATGGCAATCACCTTTACAAACAAGGCTGCGGGAGAGATGCGTGAGAGAATTGATGATATGGTGGGCTATGGTTCGGAAAGCATATGGGTTTCTACATTCCATTCGACATGTGTGCGTATACTGCGCAGGTATATTGACAGGCTGGGATATGACACGAATTTTACCATATATGATGCTGACGACCAGAAGGCTCTGATGAAGGACATCTGCAAGCGTCTTGAGATAGATACCAAGATGTATAAGGAAAAGATGTTTTTAAATGTCATTTCATCTGCAAAGGATGAGATGATTGATCCGATAGAGTTTGAAAACCGCTTCACAGGTGACTTCGTGAAGCGCAAGCAGGCACTTGTATACAAGGAGTATCAGAATGCCCTAAAGCAGAATAACGCACTCGATTTTGATGATTTGCTTGTGAAGACAGTAGAGCTTTTTAAGCTGGATAAAGAGGTGCTGGATTACTATCAGGAGCGCTTCAGATATATCATGGTGGATGAGTATCAGGACACAAACACCGTGCAGTTTGAGCTTATTAGGCTTCTTGCCATGAAGTATAAGAATCTGTGTGTGGTGGGTGATGATGATCAGTCCATTTACAAGTTCAGGGGTGCCAATATCTACAATATCTTAAACTTTGAGAAGCATTTTGAAGATGCAAAGGTCATAAAGCTTGAGCAGAATTACAGGTCTACCCAGAATATCCTGGATGCTGCCAACAGCGTCATTTCCAACAATGTGGGAAGAAAGGACAAGCGCCTTTGGACCGACAACGGAGCAGGAGACAGGATTACCTTTGAACAGCTTGAGAGCGGCTTTGAGGAAGCGGATTATGTGGCGCGCTCGATAGCGAGACTTGTGAGAAAGGGTGAGGCGCGCTATAAGGACTGTGCTGTGCTTTACCGAACCAACGCACAGTCGCGTCTTTTCGAGGAGAAATTTATTGCTGCAAACATCCCATACAAGATTGTCGGCGGTGTGAATTTCTATGCCAGAAAAGAGATAAAGGATATCCTTGCATATTTAAAGACTATTGACAATGGCCATGATGACCTTGCGGTAAAGCGAATAATAAATGTGCCAAAGCGCGGCATCGGAGCCACGAGCATCAATAAGGTGACAGACTATGCTCTTGAGAAGGGGATAGATTTCTATACGGCACTGCGCTATGTCGATGAGGTGCCGGGAATGGCGAGGTCAGCAGGCAAGATAAAGCCGTTTGTGATGTTTATACAGTCACTTCGTGCGAGAGCCGAGATGGATTCGGTTTCGCAGCTCATACAGGCAATAATCGATGAGACCGGCTATGTCGATGAGCTGAAGGCAGAGGGCACGGATGAAGCAGAGCAGCGTATTGAGAATATTGATGAGCTTATAAACAAGGCTGTTGATTACGAGCAGGGGGAGGAGAATCCTACTCTCAGTGGCTTTTTGGAGGAGGTAGCGCTTGTAGCCGATATAGACGGTCTTGACGAAAACAGCGACTATGTGGTTCTTATGACTCTGCACAGTGCTAAGGGACTTGAGTTTCCGAATGTGTATCTGGCGGGTATGGAGGATGGTCTTTTCCCAAGCTATATGTCAATCACGAGTGATGATGCGACAAGCGAGATAGAGGAGGAAAGGCGTCTTGCTTATGTTGGCATCACGAGAGCCAAGGAGCATCTTACCATTACATCGGCGCGTATGCGCATGGTGCGTGGAGAGACACAGTTCAACAAGGTATCGCGATTTGTGAAGGAGATTCCGCGTGAGCTTATGGCAGGCGAGGTCTATGAGCCAAAGCGCCGTGATGATGACCTTGAAAGAAATTCGCAGAGCACGTACAGAAAGGCTAAGGAGGCCTTCAAAAAGACACCTACATACGGCACAGAGTATGCGACCACCTTTAATACACAGCGTACAAGGACACCTGTCTATACACCTGTGAGCAATCAGAAGTCATTTGCCAGTGCCAATACCACCGGAGGCCTTTCATATAAGGTAGGAGACAGAGTATCGCACATCAAGTTTGGTGCGGGAGAGGTCATGGCAATTGTAGAAGGCGGCAGGGATTATGAGGTCACTGTGGACTTTGACAAGGCTGGTACCAAAAAGATGTTTGCTTCATTTGCCAAATTGAAAAAAATTGACTAAAATTATTGTAATTTTTATAGGAAAATTGGATATAATATGCTATAATGGATTTAACAAATAGCATTTGACAATTACTTTTGGAAAAGGAGCGGATTGAATTATGAGTAGAGTTGAAGAATTATTAAAGGACAACAAGCTTACAGAGAAGCTCAGCATGGCAAAGCTTAATGATCTTCTCAAAAAAGAAGAGGAAGAGAAGAAGCCTTCCAAGGCTGTTATCATATTTGCCATCATTGGTGTGTTAGTTGCAGTTGCAGCAGCTGCATATGGTATCTACAGATTCTTTACACCGGATTATTTAGATGATTTCGATGATGAGTATGATGATGAATTCGATGATGATTTCTTCGAGGATGAAGACGATGATGATGCTGAAGAGGAAAAAGAGGCACCAAAGACTAAAGAAGAGAAATAATCATTTTTAGATAATGGGGGCTACATATGTAGTCCTCATTTTTCTTTATATGTGAAGCAAGGCACTTGAAGTCGGGCATACAAAGGAATAATAAAGTAAAAAGAGAGATAAGAATTACATGAAAAAAGGATTTAGAGGAACAGGAACCGTAGAAAGAGTAGACTTCCCGAACAAGGGAATAGCCGTTACAGATGACGGCGACAGAGTAATTGTGAAAAATACAATTCCGGGACAGAAGGTGGAATTTGTTGTAAATAAAGTAAAGCATCAAAGGGCAGAGGGCAGACTGATGGAGGTACTGGAGAAATCGCCTCTGGAGACAGAAGAGCCATGTCCTCACTTTGGAATGTGTGGGGGCTGTACGTATCAGACAGTGCCTTACGAAAAGCAGCTTGATATGAAGCTTACCCAGGTGAAAAAGCTAATCTCGGATGCCATCGGCACTGAGGAAGAGTCAGGATACGAGTTTATAGGGATACATGGAAGTCCTAAAAAGAGCGAATACAGAAATAAGATGGAATTTTCCTTCGGTGATGAGTACAAGGATGGCCCACTCGCGCTTGGCATGCACAAAAGAGGAAGCTTTTATGACCTTGTGACAGTATCGGACTGTCAGATAGTGGATGAGGATTTCAGGACAATATTAAAGGCAACACTTGATTATTTTTCCAAAAACAATATTCCATATTTCCACAGAGCATCACACAAGGGCTATCTGCGTCACCTGCTTGTCAGAAAGGCAACAAAAACAGGCGAAATAATAGTCGATCTCGTCACCACCACACAGACAGAGGGCTTCGACGAGGAGGAGCTGCTCGCAGGCTTTCGATATGCACTTTTGACCAGGCACTATGACGGCAGATTTAAGGGCGTTTTACACACAAAAAATGACAGCGTGGCAGATGTGGTCAAAAATGAGGGCACAGAGGTGCTCTACGGAGATTCATATTTCTACGAGGAGCTTTTAGGTCTGAAATTCAAGATCACACCATTCTCATTTTTCCAGACCAACTCACTCGGCGCGGAAGTGCTCTATGAGACAGCGAGAGAGTTTATCCTGGGTGATGACAGGGATTCGCTAAACGGTAAAACAGTCTACGACCTCTACAGCGGAACAGGCACCATCGCGCAGCTTATGGCACCGGTGTGTAAGGAGGTAGTAGGAGTCGAGATAGTCGAGGAGGCAGTTTGCGCAGCAAAGGAAAATGCAGCCCTTAATGGTCTTGATAACTGTAAATTTATCGCAGGTGATGTACTCAAGGTGCTTGACGATATAGAGGAAAAACCGGATTATATAATTCTTGATCCGCCACGAGATGGTATCCATCCGAAGGCTATTGGGAAAATCATAGAGTATGGTGTTGAGAATATGGTTTATATTTCATGTAAACCAACAAGCCTGGCAAGGGATTTGCAGATATTTATGGACAGAGGGTATAGAGTGGGGAAGATATGCTGCGTGGATATGTTTCCGAATACTTATCACGTCGAGACTGTTGTACTGCTTTCCCACAAAAAACCAGATGGACATATCAATGTAAAAGTTGAGTTTGGCGAGGGTGAGGGCAAAGTTCCGCTTGATAATATTGCTAAAAGAGCAGAAAACTACAAGCCCAAAGAGCGAGTGACCTACAAAATGATAAAGGAGTACGTAGAAGCTAAATATGGCTTCAAAGTACATACCGCATATATTGCAGAGGTAAAGAGAGATTTAGGATTACCGATGTACGATGCTCCTAATGCGGTGGAAGAATTGAAACAACCGAGGAAGCATCCGACGGCGGAGAAAGTGGAAGCGATAAAGGATGCGTTGAAGCATTTTGAGGTTATATAATGAAATTGTTTGTTATATAAAGGAATTTATGAGTGTTAATACTTAAGATAGTATGAAGGTGAGTTTGAATGGAATTTAAAACAGTAATTTTACGATTTAGAGATTTGGTAACTGAAAATAATGTTACTATAGCTAGACATAAAGATATGATTGATAAAAAGGGATATGTCTGGTGGGGGTGGTGGAATAAGGGGAATGAGAAGCTCCCATTTGAAGAATTCTGTGTGCTAAAAGGTGAAATTGACAGCAAACCAAAATATTTTTATCTTATGGATTCGGGACAGGAAAAGTTGTATAAGGCTGAATGCCTTGATATAAAATGTTCTGGAGGCGATAAGATATTATCGCCAGAATTGGAATGTACCCCCAATTATTATAATGAACAAAAGTATTATGCATGGTTTAAATTTGATAAAATTGAAGAATGTGAGGCTGATGAAGTTAAGAATTATACATATGTGAATGTAGATTCACTATTCGTAGAAAATCATTCTAATTATGAAAAATTTTATGGAAAAAGAGTTTATAATATTAAGGAAATGATTCAGCAAAACAGGACAATATGGTTTGTGCGGAACTATAATGAGAATGATGATTCTGATTATGAAATACAATTATTAAATTCTAGTGTTGTAGAGCCACATGACTTTAGTGACAAATATTTTGAAACTGGCAGTGACACTTTGTTATGGTTATCAGATTTGCATTTTGGAACAGATGATGTTTTTAAGGTTAAAATGGCAAAGGAAACAGATGTAACTTTAACTGCACATATTAGAAACGCATATAATGACCTTAACAAAGTGGGAGGCTTGATAATAACAGGAGATATCACATCACTTGGAAATCCAGAGGGTTTCACCAAGGCAGAAGAATTTATTGTTGATTTGAATAGGAATCTTACAAGAAAACTTATATCTGAAAATATAATTTTTTGCCCTGGTAATCATGATTTTGTGCGTAAAAATGAGATGCTTGGCAATGGAGTTCCTGAGATGGTTTCAGAAAACCCAGATAGTATCAGTGCATATAAGGAGTTCTATAGTTCGATTCATAATTTGAATCCTAATGAATATATGGCATGTGGGCGTAGATTATTAATGTCTACAGGACGAACTGTAGAAATAGTAGCTTTAAATAGTCTTATTTTACAGCAATATAAGGATTTTGAGGGACATGGATTTTTGTCAGATAAACAGTTAGAGTATGTTGCAAATAAAATGGGATGGGAAGAAAATGTTCAAACAAATTCTGTTCGTATTGTGATAATGCACCATCATTATATGCCAACTTGTTTGGTTGAGCAGGTAGATGTAAAAAAGCCAAGTAGCGTTGTATATGATGCTGAGCGTCTTGTACAGTGGTTAGCAAAATATGACATTAAGTTACTTTTACATGGGCATAAGCATCAATCCTTTGTTTCTAAAATAGGGCATTTTGATAACAGCATTTATGAAATTGATGAAGATAGAATGAAAAATATATACGTTATTGGAATGGGAGGGACAGGAGCTTTTAATTGTGAAAATAAGTTTTCTACATTGACGTTTTGCAATGATCATATTGAGTTGAAATTTTTTAGAATATATGCTGATAACACTGAAACAGATAAATGTGTTCAAACATTGCGTATACCAATATAAAATTAGATGGAGGATAATAGATGATAAAGCTAGTAATTACAGATTTGGACGATACATTATACTCATGGATTGGCTTTTTTATACCAGCTTTTTATGATATGGTACAGGAGCTATCTCTATTAATTAACGTGCCTCAAGAGAAACTGTTGGAGGAATATAAAGCAATTCATCAAGAAGTAGGAAGTGTTGAGTATCCATTTGCAACTTTGAACCTCCCATCTGTTAAAAAGAAATATTGTGGAATTTCTGATGAACAAGTCAAAATTGAACTTAACCCTGCTTTTCATAAATTTAATTCTACTCGTAAAAAGTTATTAAAATTGTATCCGGGAGTAGAAGAGACTTTAAAATTTTTTTATGACAATAATATAATGGTTGTTGCATATACTGAGTCAGCAGAAGAAAATGGTTTTTATCGATTAAAGAAATTAGGGATTGATAATTATTTTAAGGAGGTATACGTATCTGATAGTTTGTATAAGCGCCCCGATACTATTCCATCATCTCCCAAAACACATATAGTACATGGCAAGAAACCTAATGCAGAGGTATTAAAAGAAATTTGTTGTGGGGAGAAAGTTTCTGTATGTGAAGCAGTGTATATTGGAGATAGTTTATCTAAAGACATGATGATGGCAAAACAAGCTGGTATTACATCAATATGGTGTGATTTTCCGAGAGACGATATTCGGGACCTATATAGTAAATTGGTAGCTATATCACATTGGAAAGAAGAAGATTTCCAGCGAGAGCAACAATATAAAAATGAGTGGAAAGAAAATGGATATATTCCAGATTATACTATTCATACTTTTGGAGAGTGCAGGGAAATTCTTTCTCAGATTAATAAGCGATGATTATATTGAAAAAGTTTATATATAAAGTTCATTGCTAAGGACTTCATATATCAATAGAAATACAGGCATTCATCGCAAATAGGTAGGAGTTCTCTTTCCGATGAATTGCCGCTTAGTTTCGAGCAGGCAGCAGCCTATCGAAAGGCTAACGGATAGTATGTAAGGAAAAATCAGTGGAGAGATACCACTGTAAGGGTATTCATAGACCTTGATTAACAGTTAAATACGATAAGCGTATCATTAGAAATAGTGGTACGCTTATTTTTTTGTCCCTTTTTGCAGATTTGTCCTTTCCCCTGCTTTCAAATATAATGAAGCTAAAGAAGTGGAGGTGTGCTTATGAGAGATAAATTTAATCATCTGTATTTGGATAGCCACGAAAGAAAACTTTTGATACATAGCCTTGTAGAGTTAAAAAATCAGCTTATTCAGCAAGGCAGATATACGGATTGTGTTGACGAGCTTATTTTTAAGGTCATAAATGCATCGAGACTGCCGATTAACGTCCGGTGCTTACTGGGCGAATTTGCAAACATCGGGCAGATTCCACAGTTTGAGAAGCTGATTGCTACCATTCGTAGCCGGGAAATATCAGCTTCTATTATTTTGCAGTCAAAAGTCACAGCTAAAGGCTCTGTATAAGGGCAACGCATCGACCATTGAAGGAAACTGCGACACAATCCTGTTTTTGGGAGAAAAAGAGAAAGATACTCTGAAAGATCTGTCAGAAATTCTTGGGAAAGCGTAACTTAACATTTGCTGCCGGTAACCTCTTTTCTAATATGCATAATCAAAACTATAATGAGTTGTATATCAGCTTAACACAAGAGATGGCTGGAAGTGAAATAAGAATGAATCGATTAACAGCATTTTTCCTTATTGAGAACAGTATAGATGCAGAAAGCATAGAATTACATCCTAAATTGAAAGAAATATTATTAGAGTTAAGATTGGACAAGGATTTGTTTGCACACTATTATGAACGAATACAGAAATTGCTCAGTTAATATATTTACATATCCCAGTTACTGGTATCCATCAGAGACTGGGATATTTTTATGCCTTTCTCTCCCCGCAGGTGCACATGCTGAGAGTAGAAAGGTCTTTTTTATTTAATTAGCACGACCACGTAGGCGGGCAAATCAAGGAGGAAATCTTTATGGCATTTTTTAACTCAGCAGTAACAGTATTGCAGACTTTAGTAATTGCTCTTGGAGCAGGTCTTGGAATTTGGGGAGCGATTAACTTACTGGAAGGTTATGGTAACGACAATCCAGGAGCTAATGATCATGGTTAATAAAGAAGCAACAACAAAAAAGGACAAGGACAGTCAGTCACGCCGCTATTCCGTACAGCCGAGGGAAGATAGCAGAACAGGCGGCAGCCGTCAAGGGTAAAATGAACGGCGCATACTGCACCGCCATATGACAGCCGCCGCCCGTCCTGCTTTTGTGGCAATCAAGGGAGCGACAGACTAAAGTGCTGTCGCTCCCGCCCATTATGGGGGAAAGACGGTAGAAAATTTCACATCTATGTGCTATAATAGTTCCGACAGAATGAAATATAAATATATATTTTACACTACGGTATGGGGAGTATAAAAATGACAGGAGAACAATTTGTTAAATTATGCTATGAAGAAAAGAAAACCATTTTAGCCGAATACTTCAATCCTAATTCTTCATCAGTTGTCGGCAAAAAAATCAGTGCAATAACTGAACAAGGTATATCAAAAGATGATTTGTATGATCTATTGAATTTGGTACTAAAAGAAAATTACTATACTTTGTTGCTTGGATTGGACGGAGAAGCGTCGTTAGGTAATACTCAAATTACCTATAAGCTTTATGATGAAAATGGCAACTTGCTTAACGAATGTGGAGAGCTTGAAGCCGCTGCATACAGATACTTTGTAGAAGAATGATCTTCAAATTTAATCTTGTCAATCTTACATAATACAACATAATACACATTTTCACAGGACAGCCAAAATCGGTTGTCCTTTTCTTTTACCAAAAAGAGGGAACGGGAGACTAAAATTGAATACTGCTCCAAACAGCAATGCCACAGATTTTTGAAAATCCGTGGCGTTTTTTGCTACCATTTTTGGCAAAACGCCTCGTTCCCTTGTAGTAGTGAGTGATGGGGAAGTTTGCCCGAAATGGGCTTGCCTGCCGTAGTAGTGATGAAAAATCCAAATGAGCGTTTGGCATTTTCCGTTTATGTCCGTAGAGGGGAACAAAGGTGGGCAGGACACGCCGCTGTAATCGCTATATTGACGGAAACCAGCCAAGCCGCCCCCCCTGAGGATTACCGCATTTCTTTCCTTAACTGCGGGGGAGAGGATTTCGCCGTTGCCTGTATGCACTAAAAAGGAACCTGCATAAAAACAGATTCCTTAAATGAGGGAAAATCCC
>OATK01000081.1_pt1 | contig 84636 bp, 71 predicted proteins | sample 1516611 | NCBI WGS metagenome assembly OATK01 (sample SAMEA2579947, study PRJEB22360) | human gut metagenome | biome: human gut; feature: human-associated habitat; material: faeces | place: Denmark | collected 2008/2010 | reverse complement strand
TAAAAAAATAGGAACTATACTGCTGGAAGCGGGAGGCTGTCTGGTCCGGGAATTTCTGAAAGCCGGTTTAGTCGACGAGTGGGTGGGGTTTTATGCTCCCATCATTATCGGCGGCGGTGCGGACGGCGTAGCGCCCGGTCCGTTTCTGGAGCATGAAGCCCATCTTGAACAACCTGTTGTAAATATTTTTGGAGATGATGTATGTATCCGGGGAGATATCTGTTACCGGTAATGGATGAGGTCTTTGTTTATTGGTTATCCGAAGAATTTTAAACTTGGGAAGGTAATTTTCATTCGCCCGGTGGATTTGTCATTCAGCCCTTCCGGCCTCCCTTGCCTCTTGGAGTAAGCTCAATGCTGCTTTTTCTTATCGGCAGTATTTGAATGGAATCCGTGAAGAAATCGTGTGACGCTTCTTAATGATTTGCGATGGATAAATCAGGAAGGCCGGTATTCAATGATACTGAAGGGATATTCCATTTCTTTTTACGACAAGCAGAAAGTGGTGGTTGTTCGGAGGAAGGGAAGAGCTGCTGTCGCGCAAAAAGACATTCAGAAAACAGTATTGAATCTTTTTATCGACTCCAGGCAATGGCGACAGGGAAATATAATGGGATCATATACGGCTCAAGGATGTCCCTGCCATATTTATTTTTCAATACCCGCCTCCTATGGTCCTCCTTAAATTGAAATTTCTGAATAAAAAACGCGGGGTATTATGTTTGTTGCCTGCTGCGTTTTTGCAGATGCACAAGCAACAGGGCGATATCTGCCGGGGTAATTCCGGGAATTCGAGAGGCCTGCCCGATAGTTGCAGGACGTATGTTGCCCAGCTTGATGACAGCCTCTTTTTTTAAGGCATGGACATGTTCGTAATCAATATCGGAGGGAATAGTTTTATTTTCCATCCGTATGATTTTTTCCGCCTGTTTTTTCTGCCTTTCAATATGCCCTTCGTACTGGATATCCGTAGCTATGGCATCCAAATGTTCCACGTGGAACATTTTTTTCAGTTCTTCAGGCAATAGAGTCCAGTCATTGCCGGGCCTTTTAAGCCATGTGGAGAGAGAAACTCCTTCATGTTTAAGCGTGGCAGCTTTTGTTATTCCTTCTTCAACGGCGTTTTTCCTGTCTTCAGCCTTCCGGGCCATTTCACAGGTAATAAGACCCGCTTCAAAAGCCAGAGGGGCCAACCGCAGGTCTGCATTATCCTGACGCAGCAACAGGCGGAATTCTGCCCGGCTGGTAAACATGCGGTAAGGTTCATCGGTTCCCTTGGTAACGAGGTCGTCTATCATGACGCCGATGTAAGCCTGATCCCGGCGCAGCACCAGAGAAGGTTTGCCCAGGGTTTTCAGAGCGGCGTTCGCTCCCGCCATCAATCCTTGCGCTGCGGCTTCTTCATAGCCGGAAGTGCCGTTGATTTGACCTGCAAAGTACAGGTTTTCCACCAGTTTTGTTTCCAGCGTAGGATGCAATTGCGTGGGAGGACAGAAGTCGTATTCCACTGCATATCCCGGACGGATCAGTTGCGCGTTTTCCAGGCCGGGAATGGTATGGATGAAGTCACACTGAGCGGAGTAGGGCAGTGAAGTAGAAACTCCGTTAAGGTAGAATTCCTCCGTACTGCGGCCTTCCGGTTCCAGGAATACCTGATGGCTGTTTTTTTCCGCAAAGCGCACGATTTTATCTTCTATGGAAGGACAATACCGGGGGCCTACGCCTTCAATGATACCGCTGTAAAGGGGGCTGAATTTTAAATTCTTCCGGATAATGTCGTGCGTACTCTGGTTGGTGTAGGTGATCCAGCACGGCATTTGCTTCATCCGGAAATTTTCATCTCCCCATGTGTTCAAAGTGCAAAAGGGTTCGGAATCACGTTTCAGTATATCACGGGAACGATAGCTGAACAGGACTTCCGGAGCATCTCCGGGCTGTATTTCGCAGACGGAAAAGTCGATGGATCTTCCATTGACACGGGGAGAAGTTCCTGTTTTAAGCCTTTCCACCTGAAAACCCAGCATGGCAAGATCGGCGGAAAGGCTGGAAGAAGCGCAGCCCATTCGGCCTCCTGTTATGTGTTGAAGGCCCACATGAAGCAATCCCTTCATGAATGTCCCGGAGCAGATAATCACGCTGCGGGCATGGATGGCGCAGCCCAGAGAAGTAACGGCTCCCGTTGCCTGCTGTTCTCCATTGACGAGCAGTTTGACCACATCTCCCTGAAACAGGCGTATGCCGGGGGCGGTTTCCAGAACCATTTTCATTCTTGTGCGGTAGGCTGTTTTATCGCACTGGGCGCGGGGAGCGCGCACGCTGGGCCCCTTGGAGGCATTCAGCATCCGGAATTGAATGGCGGTAGCATCCGTGTTCAATCCCATCGCTCCCCCCATGGCATCTATTTCCCGGACGATATGCCCTTTGGCAAGTCCCCCGATAGCCGGATTGCAGGACATTTGTCCGATAGTATCCAGGTTATGAGTTAGGACGGCGACGGAACACCCCAGACGGGATGCTGCCAGTGCCGCTTCAATGCCTGCGTGTCCGGCGCCGACGACGAGAACGTCAAACAGGGGGAAAACGGAAGAAGAGGAGGAGTTCATCAGGATGCGGAGCAGATGGCAAGACGATGCAGAATCAGGCGGGGATCAAGAGAGGAAGACACCAGGGCTTTATCCGCCTTCATGCATTCTTTCAAAGTTTGCTTCAGCCGTTCCGTCTTGAATTTGGAAGCATTCTGCGCCGCCAGAAAAAGCGGATACGCATTGGGTGTACCGTCTTTTTTCAAGGGAATTAACGCGGCCGCATAGGAGGGCAGGGAAGAAATGCGGGCCGTAAATTCCTTGAAATTGGTGGGCTTCAGGTTGAATGCGTCACATAAAAGTCTGGCAGCCAGCAAATTTCTTAACGTAGGGATGAATGCGGCACGCATGATGGTGATGGCGTTTTCACCGCGTTCCAGTTGAAAATCAATTAGAGAGATGGCCGCATCGCTTTTCTTGTTTTCCAAAGCCCGGGAAATTTCAAAAATAACGCCTGTACGCGTCAGCGGAACCATGCGTTCCACATCTTCCGGCATTATGGTGCGTCTGTCCGCTCCCAGATAAAGATCCAGTTTTTCAATTTCAGAAATGATTTGGCGGGAGGATTCGCTGACGCGGTGAATGAACAGTTCCAGGGCGGCGGAGTCGAAATTCATGCTCCGCGCCGCCGTTTCCTTATTAATGAGGGGCATTAAACTGCCTTCCCATCCTGCTTTCGTGATGTCCGGCTTGTTCAATTCTTCCGATGCGGCGTATTGAAGCAGGAATTTGTTAAAGGAACGGCGTTTGTCAAATTCGGAGGCGGAAATAAGCAGCAGGACGTCCGGCCCCAGGCCGCTTTCCAGTAATTGCCTGAAAGAATCCAGAGCTGCTTCCGTGGTGGAGGAACGCCCCGTGACGGAGTCTCCCAGAAAGTTGCAGTTCTTCATCCAGACTACTTTGCGCCCCGGAAAAAACGGGAGGGTTCGCAGAGCTTCCGTAACCTGGCGTATCACTTGGGCCGCTTCATCGGAATCACCGCAGGCCGCTTCCAGAATTTCATGGGAAAATTCGTTTGTGCCTTCCGTCAGAACGGCAAAGATGCCGGAAGCCTTTTCACGCACCATTCCTTCATCCGTACCGAAGACGAGATGAATGGTTTGTTGTTGTAAAGTGCTGGAACCCATAAAACCGTGGCCGCATGATATCATAAAGTACGGTTTGTTGAAAGGCGTATTTGTCATTTGAAAGTTTTTTCATTTGAAGAGAAAAGGCTTAAATAGTATCAATGGAGCTGGAATGTCGAAAAGCGGGCTGAAGCTTGACAGGCTCCGTTTTCAGGCATCCCCTTGTGATCAAGCCGCAAATCGTTTGATCGTTATTACGGCAGCGCATTTCCATGAGATCGACCATATGGACACGGGCTTTACTTGTCATCATGATGACGGTTATGATGACCGTGGTCTCCGTTGCCTATTGGAGGTGGAACAGTCGTGTTACGGAGAAAAATGTTTCTTTCCGGTCAGAAGTGTTTACCCTGGCCCAGCAGCCTGAATTGAAGGAGGAGGATATTCCTATTTTGCACCAGCTTAATGAGGAATATTCACGCGTTGCCCGGTTGGTGGAACGGGTATTGGTCAGCATAGACACCACAGGCGTGACAAGCGTTCCGCAGCCTTCCGAGGACGGTGATTCCATGATTGAAAAAAGGCTGACGGTTCACGGTTTGGGTTCCGGCGTCATCGTTACTGAAGAAGGACATATTATTACCGCTTATCATGTCATTCAGAACAAGCATGCTCTGCGCGTTACGCTGAGCAATGGAAAAAGCGTTTCCGTGCGCCTGGTGGGAGTGGACCCGGAACTGGATATTGCCGTGTTGCAGGTAGAGAACCCGATGACCTTTACTCCCCTTCCGTTCGGCAACAGTGATGAAATTGCGCCCGGCATGATTGTCCTGGCATGCGGCAATCCCTATGGGCTGGGCACGACGGTTTCCCGCGGCATTATCAGCTCCCGCGAACGCAAGTTGGTGGATTCCGGCATTAACTTGATCCAGACGGATGCCAGTATCTTTCCGGGGAATTCGGGAGGTCCCCTCGTCAACATCCGCGGGGAAATCATCGGCATCAATAAATCGGTGCTTCCCAATGCGGAGAAAAATTACGCCGGCATTGGGTTTGCCATTCCCTCCAATCTGGTGATGCACAGCTTTGAGCAGATTTGCAAACATGGCCGCCCCATGAAAGGGTATCTGGGATTGGACATTGTGCGCAATACTCCCCCGCTTCGCAGCTTCCTGGATTATCATGAGGCGGGAGGCGCAGTAATCAATATCGTGAAGCATGGTTCCCCGGCGGAGCAGGCAGGTCTTCAAACAGGTGACGTAATACTGAGTTTCAACGAAGTTCCCATCCATACGGATGAGGAAGTTAAAGAACGCATTGAAAATCTTTCCATCGGCGACAAGTTCTGGCTGAAAGTCTGGCGCAAAGGGCAAAAAATGAACGTCACCCTGAAGGTGGGAGATAGTATTTTAAAAAATGTTCCTTCTCCTTGGGAAGACTTCATGGAAGGAGTGGGAATGCATTTGCGTGAACTGACTGCGGAAGAACAATCCATAGGTGCTCGGGGGTTGCTGGTCATTCAAGTGAATCCGAAGAAATCCGTGGGGCAGATATTACAGGTCGGCGACATGGTCTTCGCCGTAAACCACCAAAGTGTCAGCACCAAGGAAGCCTTGGTCAAAGCTCTTAGGGAAGGACCGGCATTGCTGACCGTTTCCCGCGACGGGCAGCAATTCAATGTGAAAGTGGATGCGCGCCCCGTTTCTGAAAAAACATTGCTTCCCCGCATTCCGGAGGCGACAAAAGGCAACGCCATCATACCGCACGAGCTTTGATCCGGCCTGAGCGGTTCCTGCCGGAACCCCCGTTAGGAAAAACGTTTTCCAGCATCGCCGTCCGCAGGCTTGACTGGCAGTCAAAAGTGCTTACAATGCATCACCTTTAAGAAATTAAATTATGACTCGTCATACTATCTCCGTACTTGTTGAAAACAAATTCGGCGTGCTTGCCCGCATTGCCGGTTTGTTTAGTGGACGGGGCTACAATATTCATTCGTTGAACGTTGCCCCTAGCCAGGACCCGCGCTTTTCACGGATGACCATCGTCGTACGCGAAAAGGAGGATGTTCTGGACCAGATTATCAAGCATCTGGAAAAACTGGTCAACACGGTGGAAGTAGTAGATTTCCGCAATACGGACAATGTGTACCGGGAAACGGTATTGACCCGCATTGGCGTAGATTCCGCTACGCGGCATGAAATCATTGAGTTCTGCCAGATACTGGGCGCCCACATTGTGGATGTCACGCGGGACGCCCTGACCATTGAAGTGACGGGAGGCGAGTACAAGATAGACCGTTTCCTGTCCCTCATTGAGGATTATGAGGTGCAGATGCTGACCCGGAGCGGCCGTATCGCCCTTCCCAAACCCTGTCAGTAAAAGAACCTCCCGGTTTTCTTCTTCAACCCTGCAGGACGTTCTTGCAGGGTTTTTTTCTCATCTTCACCATGAACATTACTTATCCGGATCTACCCATTTCCCGCCGCCGGAATGACATTCTGGCGGCAATGCGGGAGCACCAGGTCATTGTCGTAGTGGGGGAGACGGGATCCGGTAAGACTACCCAGCTCCCTAAAATGGCCATGGAGCTTGCCGGGGAGGCGCGGGGCAGAGTAGGATGCACCCAGCCCAGAAGGCTGGCTGCTGCTTCCGTTTCCCGCCGAGTGGCGGAGGAATTGAACTGCGACCTGGGAGGTTTGGTGGGTTACCAGGTGCGCTTTGAGGAAAAAGCCGGGCTGGATACGCGCCTGAAGTTCATGACGGATGGGATTCTTCTGGCGGAAACGCAGCATGATCCGGATCTGCGCCAATATCATACCCTGATTTTGGATGAGGCGCATGAACGCAGCCTCAACATTGACTTTCTGCTCGGCTATCTGCGGCTTTTGCTGGGCAGGCGGAGAGACTTGCGGCTGGTCATCAGTTCCGCGACGCTGGATGCCGGCGGGTTTTCCGAATTCTTTGGAGGCGCGCCTATTATTCAAGTAGAAGGCCGCACTTATCCGGTGGACTTCCACTATCTGCCGCCGCTGCATGACGATGAGGAACTTCCGGCTCATGTGGCGCGTGCCGTGGATTGGCTGGATACTCTGGACGACCGCGGGGATGTGCTTGTCTTCCTTCCCGGAGAACGCGAAATACGTGAGGTGGCGGAAAAACTGGAAGGCCGGAATCTGAGAAACACGCGCATTCTGTCTTTGTTCGCCAGGCTGGGCCTGGCGGACCAGCAAAGGATTTTTCATCCGGAGCAGGGATACCGCCGCATCGTGCTGGCTACAAATGTGGCGGAAACGTCCCTGACAATCCCCGGCATCATTTATGTTATTGACTCCGGCCTGGCGCGCGTCAGCCGCTATAGCCCGGCACGCCAAGTGCAGCGGCTTCAGATAGAACCCGTCTCCAAGGCCAGCGCCCGCCAGCGCGCCGGCCGTTGCGGCCGTGTGTGCGAAGGTGTGTGCATCCGCCTGTACAGTGAGAAGGACTGGGAGGACAGGCCGGACTTTACGGACCCGGAAATCAGGCGCAGCGCACTGGCCGGGGCGCTGCTCCGGATGAAAGACCTGGGATTGCCGGAAATGCCGGAGTTCCCGCTTCCGGATCCTCCTTCATCCAAACTGGTGACGGAAGGTTACCGCACCTTACGGGAGATCGGCGCTCTGGACAAAGCCCGGCAGCTCACGCCCGTAGGCAGAAAGCTGGCGCGGTTGCCCATTGACCCGCGGCTGGCCCGCATGCTGCTGGAGGCACAACATGAACAGGCCCTGCCGGAAATGCTGGTGATTGTAGCCGGCCTGGGCATCATGGATCCCCGTGAACGCCCTGCGGATGCCGCTCAGAAAGCGGACCAGGCCCACGCGCAGTGGAAGGAAGAAGATAGTGACTTCCTGTCTCTGCTCAAATTATGGAAGGCTGCATGGCAATTCCGGGAGGGAAGGCGCTGGCGTAAAAACCAGCTTCGGAAATGGTGCGGGAAAAATTTCCTCAATTTCAACCGCATGATGGAATGGTTCAATTTATGGGAGGACCTTTCCCGGCTGGTCAGGGAAACACTGAAATGCAGAATTTCCCCTTTGGAAGAAGAAACGGAGCGGCAGGCTTCCTTTGCCATGATTCACCGGAGCATCCTGGCGGGCGTTCCGCGCCAGTTCGGCCTCTGGGATGCAGACAACCGGGAATATCGCGGCGCCGGAGGACGTTCCTTCGGCATTTTTCCCGGTTCCGGCCTGTTCCGCCGTAAAAAAAGGAGTGAATGGGTAATGGGCGTGGAGTTGGTGGACACCACGCGCCTGTGGATGCGCCGCGCCTCCATTTTGGAACCGGAATGGGTGGAGCTGGTAGCGCCCCATCTGTGCGAATCACACTATTCCGGAGCGCGGTGGGACAGGGAGCAGGGGGCTGTTTACGCAGTGGAACGCGTCGTGTGCGGCGGCTTGCGCATTATTGATAACAGGCGTGTGCACTATGGCCGTATCAATCCCGCCCATGCGCGGGAAATAATGATACGCGAAGGCCTGTTGGGCGGTGGTTTCCGCACGAAACCCGCCTGTATCAGGCATCTGGAAACACTCCGGGAAGAGGTTCGGCAGATAGAGCTGAAGTTGCGCCGTCCGGACCAGGTCTGGTGTGAGGAAGGAGTTTTTGAATTCTTTAACAGGCTTGTTCCCCCGGACTGCTGTACGGCCAGGGCTTTTTTGCGGTGGGCCGCCGGTATGGAGAAGAAAAACCCGGAAGCTCTGCATGTTCCGCCACAGGAAGCTATGTACGAATTCTGGGGGAAAGACCTGCTGGATGGTTTTCCGGATGAAATCACCTGTAAAGGAGCGGAATATGCCGTGTATTACCAGAATGATCCCGGCGCGGAGGATGACGGCGTGACCCTGGGCGTCCACATCGACCAGTTGCCGGATATTCCCGAATGGTTGCCGGAGTGGGGGGTTCCCGGCCATCTGGCCCAGCGGGCGGAATGCCTGCTGCGTTCCCTTCCCAAGGATTTGCGCGTCTTTCTCCAGCCTATCAGCCAAAAGGCCGCTTACTTTGCGGAACTGAGGCATGGCCTGGAACCGGACGGGCCGCTGGCGGGGAAACTGGCGGAATTTGTAGAAGTGGAAACGGGAAAATTTTGCGCGCCCTCCTTTTTTGACATGAACCGTCTTCCTGCGGAGCTGGTTACGAAAATATGGGTGTGCGATGATGAAGGGGAAGAGCTTGCCATGGGCACGGATGTTGCGGAACTGAATAACCGCCTGGGTAAAAAACTTTCCCGTCGGTTCCAGGAAACAGCGGAGGATATCGTGTCCGTAACCGGCATGAAGGAATGGAGCTGCGGAGATTTGGAATACACGGTGGATGTGGCGGGAAGGCCGGGTTATGTGGCTCTGGTGGATGAAGGAGCATCCGTGGGCGTCCGTGTCTTTGAGGATGAACTGGATGCTGCGGAATCCCACCGGGAGGGGTGCCTGCGTTTCATGCGCCTGCGCCAGACGGATCAGCTTAACCATCTCCGCAGAAAATTTCCGTTGAAGCTGGAAGGAAAGCTCTCTCTTCATATGCTCGGACGGGAGCCGTCTACCAATGCGGAAGACCTGGTGGACGTTGCCGCGGAGATAGCCATGGGCCGTCCTTTGCCGCGCACGGCGGAGCAATTCGCTGCTGCGGAAATGAATCTGCGCCAAAACCTTTTTGACGCGGCGCATAACGTGGCGGATATATGGGAACTGGTGGCGGGTACGGAACATGCCGTCAGGGACTTTACGGCGCTGCAAAAGGGTGTGCGCCATACGGAGCGCATTACGGCTGACCTTCAGCGCCAGCTTGACTGGTTGTTACGCCCCCGTTTCCTGTGGGCGCATGGAGCGGAACGCTTGCCGGACCTGAAACGGTACATGCAGGGAATTGCGGAGCGTATCAGACGCATCGGCCAGCAACCCCTTGCCAGGGAATTGGAACGCTTGGATCTCTTTGAACGCGTGTATTTTCCCTGGCATCAGGTTTTGAAGGAACATGCCGGAGACCTGCGCTGGATGCAATACGGTTATTTGCTGGAAGAATACCGCCTGGCCGTTTTCGCTCCCGCCATCTCCGTCAAGGGCCGCGTCTCCGAAAAACGTCTGGTGGCTTCTTTTGAGGCATTGTCAAGCCAGTAAAACCAGGACGGAGGCTGTTTGCACAGGCGGCTTATCCGGCGCCTTTTTCTGAAATGGAGAGGGATACCCTCAGCCTGCTCGCGGAGGATGGTTTACAATCCTTTGGATAATTGGGCGAATTCAATCAAATTGGTTTCTTTGCCGAACAGGACCAGAATGTCGTGGTCTTCAAAAACGAGATCCGGGGAAGGGGTGCCAATGACGGGAATGCGCGGTATGGACAGGATTTCCCGGCGCCCCTGCGGAGTCTGGGCCTCCCCGCGGCGGATGGTGAGCAGGTTAAGGTGGTGTTCCGTGCGCAGGCCTACATCCCGCAGGCGCTTGCCCACCCAGATGCGCGGCACGGCTATTTCCACGATGCTGTGGTTTTCGTCCATGGGGGAGACGCGCAGGAATTCCGGGGATTCCAACTGGCTGGCGAGTTGCTTGGAAGCCACGCGGGACAAGTTGATGAGCGCATACACGTTCATCTGGCTTAAAATGTGTTCGTGCACCGGACTCATGACGCGGGCGTAGATGTAGCGGACGCCCATTTTCTGAAGGTGCGTGACGACGAGAAGGTTTTCTTCAAAACTGTCTCCGATGGCGACAATGACGGCGGACTGGTCGTCCAGTTCCAACTCACGCAAAGCGGCCGGATTAGTGTAATCCGTCACCACGGCATAAGTCACCAGATCCTTGATTTGCTCCAATTCTTCATCCGTGGAGGCAACGGCTACTACTTCAATATTACGGGCGGAAAGTTCTGTGCAGAGTTCCTGCCCAAACTGGCCCAGGCCGATAACGGTGTATCTCATAATGGTATATTCAGGTTAACGGGATTTTGACGGATGGATAGCGGTAATGCCTCGGAGTAGGGGTGCCGGCCAGCGCAATGAGAAAAGCGAAGAGCCCCACGCGGCCGGAGAGCATGTTGACGATAAGAAGGTATTTGGAAGGACCGCTTAAATCTGGAGTAATGCCCCGCGACACGCCTACCGTAGCAAAAGCGCTGCAGTTTTCAAAGAAGATATCCAGAGAGCTCATGGAGGGCTCCAGGGCGCAAATCAGGACGGTAAAGCAGCCGATCCAGGCGCAGGAGACCACCACGGTAATCACGCAGCGCGCCACGGTGCGCTGGTCGATGCGGCGGCGGAAAAATTCCACATGATCCCTGCCGCGGAGGATGCGCAGGATTTCCGCGCCTGCAATGGCGCAGGTAGTGGTTCTCATGCCGCCTGCCGTGCCGCCGGGGCTGCCTCCCACCATCATCAGACCGCACATAATGAGGCTGGCTGCGGGCAGATAGCGGCTGTAGTCGCTGATATTGAATCCCGCCGTGCGTGCCGTGACGCTGTCGAAAAGGCAAATCCAGAGGTGTTCTCCCAACGGTTCCGCGGCATGGGGAGAGGAAACGGCAAAGATGGCCAGGGCGCCTCCCGCCAGCAAAATCCCCGTGGAGATCATCACCAGTTTGAAATAAGGGGTCCACTGCATGTGCAGGCGGCGGTGTTTGGAAAAGAAGCGGTTTGCCAGGCGTGAATTGATTTCCTTGTAGATGCCGAATCCCAGGCCGCCGCATACGATCAGCGCCATGATGACCGCCTGCCCGCTGTAGCACAGGCGGATGCCCGGCTCCATCAAATTCATCGGGAAAGTTGAAAAACCAGCATTGCAAAAAGCGGAAACGGAGTGGAACAGGGAATGCCACCACAAAGGCTCCCCCATCAGGTTGATGTCCTTCCCTTCCCAGGAGAAATAAAGAAGGACGGCGCCGCACAGTTCGATGAACAGCGTACTGACCACAATAGTGGTGATAAAGGAGACGACGGCCCCCAGATTGTCTTCATCAAGCAGATCCGTCAGCAGCACGCGATCCCTCAGGGAAAAACCCTGGCCCGCCACCATGGCTACGAAGTAGGCGAACGTCATGATGCCGAATCCGCCAATCTGGATAAGGGCAAGTGTGAACATTTCTCCCAGCGGGGTGAAAGTATGGGCAAAATCCACAGCGTTCAGACCGGTGACGCATACTGCGCTGGTGCTGGTGAACAGGGCATCCGTAAAACTGAGTGTAATACCCGGATATGTGGAATTAGGCAGCAGAAGCAATCCGGTGCCTGCCAGGATGACTACTCCCAGAGAGGCTACAAACTGCATGGCGGGGGCCATAAGAGGCCGGCCTTTTTTTTGCTTGCCCACCAGCCATTTAAAAATCCTGGTCAGGGACATCAGCGTGGGGATGGCAATCAGCCCGGCCGTAATCACCAGGCGGGAAAGCTCCGTGAACCTCATGTATCCCGCTTCCTGTTGTTCCCTGGCAATCAGGAGAAAAATCATGAGGCAGCTGATGATTTGGAAAATCAGGAGCCTCAGGGAAGGGCGGTTGATTTCCTTTCGGAAATAGGAACCCAGAATGCCCGTCAGGTGGCCCAGCGTGGCAACGGCTGCAATCAGCCGCGACCACTCATGTTCCGCCCGCGTCAGGGGCCAGCCCAGCTCCCAGACCACCGCCCCCAGAAGAATGGCAATGCAGACGGCTGCAAGTTTGGTGAATCCCGAGCGTGTAGTGGTCATGAATGGAAATGCCTTATGCGGACTCTACCACCTGGACATGGAAAGAAAAGCTCTTAGGCCGTTTTATGCATGCGGGCGGGAAAGGGGCAGATGTCGTACTGCGTTGCTTCATGACAGGGCCGGGCCAGTTGGGAAATGGATTAATAGTATTTATAAATTTTTTAATTCTGGAAAAATTTTATATAAATCCAAGTTCGCGCAATTGTCGAATTTGTTCCAGCTGCTCGGGTGTTGGGACTGGTTTTACTTCAGGAACAGGTGTGGGTTCGTATTCGTCAACCCATTTGGCGAAAAGTCTTGTCAACTGATCGGTAATTTCCTTGTCCCTCAACTTTATGTCTGTCGGTATCCAATTGACTCGGTTGGATTTACCGAAATCTTGAGTAATCGCGATAGCTGATTTTGAATACTGCTCCTTCTTTCGGTCAAAGTAGTTATTACTTGCACGAATATTCATTGGCTTTTCAAGAGGTATCTTGTTACCAATATGCTCAAGTGTTTTGTTTGTTTCATCTGAATCAAGAGTAAAAAACGATGTATCCCACTTCTGGGGGAAAATGTGTTCAATTTCCCATTTATCTGGAAGCAATTCAGACTGGTTTTGATTATCGTAAGCAAGTATTTTAAGAAGCATTCTCACCATTGTGCGTGGTGGAGTTACGATAAGGGATATTGCATCTTCTTCGGAAGTATCTGCTTTGAATCCTGCCACAAATTCTGGTTCCGGAGTCTTGATAATGGCGGCATTGAGTTTCAATATGGTGCCTTTGACTGCGGAAATTGAAGGCGATTCCAAATATCGCGTTACCAATAATACACACAATTTGCGTAAGAATTTAAGAAATAATCCCTCGAATTCCGGGTCATCTTTGTGCTGATTGTAGTATATAATTGTAGGGTATTTCCAAAATTCGTTATTATAAGCAACAAGTATATCCAGGGCTTTGAGAATATCTTTATTCTCACTCCATGACTCATTTGCCAGAATTTCTCCGCTGCGGATAACTTTCCATAGATTGAGGCTATCGGCGAGTGTATCGATGATCTCAGGTTTTAGCCGGTTCTTACTCTTTTCTGTGAAGTATTTTCTTACACCGGACGTCGTGGTCTTGACATCTCCGTCGCAAGCGCGGAGATAAAACATGTGATAGTTGAATAATGACTGAATCGTTTCACCATGTTTCGATGCTTCAGCTTCAAGTTCTTTCCACTTATGGGCAAAGGATTTCTTTTCTCCAGCAGTGAGCTTCTTGTATATAAGTGACTTGAAAATGTCGGCATCCGAAAGTGGCAATCCTCTGTTGTTAAGTGTCGAGAAGATGGTCAAGGCTGTATCCTGATTGTCGGCAGAAATAGGTAGAAGGATTGAATAATTCAGCAAAGCATTGATGAAGTGAAACATGTGCATTGCGTTATCAACTGCCTTATTCTCATAAAGCTCAACAAATTTGTTGAAGTTATGAGAATAATTATCCTTGGCATCCTTTTCGGTCTGACCGGTTTCAAGAATGCGGCGAAGTATTTCGTTCCCCTGGTCTGTGGCTACCTCAGAGCGGAGTAAGGTTTTGGTTTTGTCAACTTCCCCAGTCAATTCATCTTCAAGCCATAATGCCGGTTGAATTTTAGAGATAAAGTTTTTTATTTCCTTTGTTTTGTTTTCCTCGCTTTCGAGTTTTGTATACACAGCACGTAGCAACAGGAATAACGAGGTAATGCGCTGCTGACCATCGATAATTTCTTTCTCGCCTTGATCATTTTCAAAAGAAACGATGCTTCCGAGAAAGTATGTTTTGGCACTTTTTGACGTAGTGCGTTCGATAGAAAACTCCCAAAGGTCGTCAAATAGAGTTATTATTTCGTCATCTGACCATGCGTAAGGTCGCTGATATTCTGGGATAATAAAAGGATGGTCTTTGCCGCTTTTGAGCAAATCAACCACATTTTGTTTGTTTACATCTATGTTAGTGGTAGCCATTAATTTAATCTAAGGAACTATATATTTGGGAACATGGAAAAAACTTATAGAGGCTCAAGCCATCTTTCATGCAGTTTAGCAGACACTAGTCATACTGCAAATATTTTTGGCTGGCTAAATATATAGTTCCCCTACTTTTATTTGTCTGGTTGAAGCGCAGCACGAAACTATTGACGCAAAAGCCCATTCAAGGAGATTATCGCTTTCTCCGGCGATAAGGAGTAAATTGGTCGTCAAGTAAACAAAGCCGCCGTTAACGGCTTTTTGCAGCGTGTTACCGAAAAAAAATTCTGGCACATTCCGCCGTTAACGGCTTGAGCGACGTTATACCAGAAAAAATTTTCTTACTGGCATATACGGGCGGCAGTACTGCTGAAAAGGGCATCGGGTCAAAAAGAAGAGGTTTTTTATCAAAAGGCATCCCGCGGCAAGCCGTATTTTAGGCTTTTCCTTTGGCGGCGGTGATGGCTTGATAGGGCCGTGCTGGCTAAAAGAATCATTCCGTGTCTGGACGTAACGGACGGCAGGGTCGTCAAGGGGACCAATTTCATTAATCTGAGAGATGCCGGGGATCCTGTAGAATGTGCCAGGGCGTATGATGCCCAGCAGGCGGATGAACTTGTTTTTCTGGATATTACCGCTTCTTCCGATGGCCGTGCCACCATGGCGGACGTGGTGCGCCGCACGGCGGCATGCTGCTTCATGCCGCTGACGGTAGGCGGCGGCATCCGTTCCGTAAAGGACATGCGCGAAATGCTTCTGGCGGGTGCGGACAAGGTTTCCCTGAATACGGCGGCCATCAATAGGCCGGAGCTGATTAATGAAGGTGCGGCGGCTTTTGGCAGCCAGTGCATCGTCGTCGCTATTGACGCCAAGCGCCAGGCTTCCGGCAAGTGGGGCGTTTCCACCCATGGAGGCCGGAAATTCGTGGGGCTGGATGCCGTGGAATGGGCTGTGGAGGCGGAACGCCGCGGAGCCGGGGAAATCTTGTTGACCAGCATGGATGCGGACGGAGCCAAAACGGGTTATGATATTGAATTGACCCGCGCCGTAAGCAGTGCGGTGCGCATTCCGGTAATCGCCAGCGGGGGTGCGGGTAATTTGGATCACATGGTGGACGTGCTGGTGGAAGGGAAGGCGGATGCCGTGCTGGCGGCTTCCATTTTCCATTTCGGGGAATACACGGTGCCGGAAGCCAAGGCTTACTTTGCTTCCAGAGGAATACCCGTGCGTCCTTTGGCGGAATAGCGGAAACAGCTTTTCTTTTGAGAGAAAATGAAATTCCGGTGCGTAATATGCGTATGCGCTGTCTTTTTTTTCCTCTGTGTTCCGCTATTGCCTTAACGTCTTTTGTCCAGGCCCAGTCCCTGGAGAGGCATCCCCTGTATGAACCCGCCCTTGTTTCCGCAGGAACTCCGGGTGATGCAGGTAATTTATTTGCCGGGGCCAAAGTAACCGCTTCCGGTCATTACGGCAGTGACCGTCCGGAACTGGCCGTGGACGGGCAGACGAATAACGCCGGCAAATACTGGGGTTGCGAGGGCATTCCCGTCTGGCTCCAGATAGATATGGGAAAGCCCCGGACGCTTTCCGCCCTGCATGTATGGCCCTATTGGGAGGGAGGGCGCATTTACAAATATAAAATAGAAGGTTCCGAAGACGGAAAAAACTGGAAAATGTTGGCGGATCAGTCTTCCAACAGCATTGCCGCCACTCCGGAAGGCGTTCCCTTCAAATTCAATCCGCAGACGGTCCGTTACGTTAAAATCACTTTTTTAGGCAATAGCGCCGGCAATGAAAAGGGGGGACATCTGGTGGAAATCAAAGGGTACGGACCCGATGCCGCCCTGAGCCTGCAGGCTGCAGCGGTGAAGGATTATGACCGTATTCCTTACAACGGCGCTCCCGGGCAGGAAATGCTTCAGGATGCCGTGCGTCTGTTCGGCTGGAGAGGCGAACGCGCCGGCGGGCAGATTGCCGTCTGGTCTTCCCAGGCGCAGCCCCAGTTATCGGCCTCCTGCGCCGGGGTAAAAAACGCTGCCGGACAGATTATTCCTGTCCGGACTGCCATGATACGCTACACCAGGGGGGGCAACAGGCAGCCTGCAGATATCATCGGCAGCGAAAACAGCTGCGATTTGCAAGCCGGAGGCGTGCGTCCGGTATGGGTGGAGGTCAATATTCCCCCGTCTGCCAAACCCGGCGTGTACAAAGGAAAAGTGGTAGTTTCCGCAGAAAGCGGCTCTCCCGTCAGTGTGCCGGTAATTCTGGAGGTGGCGCCGGAATCCCTCCCTGCTCCCGCGCATTGGCAAGTTCATCTGGACTTGTGGCAGCATCCGCAGGCCGTGGCCCGCTGGCATGATGTGGAACCGTGGTCTCCGGAGCATTTCGCGCTGATGAAGCCGGTGATGAAAAGGCTGGCGGATGCCGGGCAAAAGGCCATTACATGCTCCCTGATTGATGAAGCCTGGAATGCCCAGACTTATGACTGGTTCCCGCCCATGATTGAATGGGTCAAGGGCAAAAACGGAACCATGCGCTGGAATTACGCCAATTTTGACAAGTGGGTTTCCTTCATGATGAACGAGGTGGGCGTCAAGGGGCAGATATCCTGCTATACCATGATTCCCTGGAACATGAAAATCCGTTATCTGGATGAGGCGACCGGAAAGTACAAATTTCTGGATCTTAAGCCGAACGATCCCTCCTATGAAGCTATCTGGGGGCCTTTCCTGACGGATTTTCGCAAACACGTCAAGAGCAAGGGCTGGCTGGGCAAAACCTGCATCGGGCTGGATGAACGGCCGGACGCTATGGTCAGGGCGGCCAAGAATGTGCTGGACAAGTATGCCCCGGAATTCAAAATCGTTTCCGCCGTCAATCGGCCTACGGCCATGACCCGGGACGTTTATGACGTCTCTCCTGTAATTGACCATGCAGGCACGGTTACGGGCGATCTGCTGGCGCAGCGCAAAAAGGAGGGAAAAAAGACGACGTTCTACGTCTGTGTCCATCCCAAAAAGCCCAACACCTTCACTATTTCCCCGCTGGCGGAGGCGGAATGGCTTCCCCTCTTTGCCGCCGCCAATCATTTGGACGGCTTTTTGAGATGGGCTTATAATTCCTGGAACCGCAATCCGTTTGAAAAGACGGATTTCGGGAACTGGCCCGCGGGAGACTGCTACCTTGTTTATCCCGGCAATCTCAGTTCCCTGCGGTTTGAAAAACTCCGGGACGGACTGGAGGAATTTGAAAAGGTCAATATCCTGCGCGCCCGCGCCGCAAAAAATCCTAAGGCGAAAGCTGCCGTAGCCCGCATGGATGAAGAGCTTTCCAAGCTCTTTACCGTGGAAAAAAGCCGCGGGAATTCCCATGAGGAAGACGTGCGGAAAGCCCGTGAAATTATCCGTAAAACGACGGAAATTTCCCGTTGACCTTTCTTGCGGGAAAAAGGGAAACCGCTGTATTTCCATGTCTTTCCGGAGGTTCGGTTAAGCTCCGGAAAGGGAGGGGAGGATCAGCGGTTTTCTCTTTGGTATTTCGATCCCCATTCCGCCATGGAGGCCAGGATGGGACGCAGACTGCGCCCCAGTTCCGTAAGAGTATATTCCACGCGCGGAGGTACTTCCGCATACACCTTTCGCGTAAGCAGGCCGTCCTTTTCCATAGAACGCAGGTTCGCGGTCAGAACTTTCTGCGTCACAGGCCCAATGGATTTGCGGAGTTCTCCAAACCGCCGGGTGCCTTCGAGCAGATCGCGGAGGATGAGCACTTTCCAGCGGGAGGAAATCAGTTGGAGAGTAGTTTCAACAGGGCATGATGAATTGTAGTAAGTCATTTAGTTTACGCAATGGTTTCTTTCAGGAATTCAGGTTACTATTTTCTGCCTACTTTACAGAAAGAATGTTGCCGCCTATTTTAATAGGTACTTGCCGTTACGGCAAGCAGAACAGATAATGCCATGAACAAGATCATCATTGCCAATTACAGGGAGACGGAGCCTCAGGTTATCAGCCGGGAGGGCAATTCCTTTGCGGTAAAGCCCGTCATTCGGGAAGCGGATGCCGGAAAATGTGCGGCCAGTTTCGTGGAAGTGGAGCCGGGGAGGTACGCCTATGGCTACCATTATCATGAAGTGAATGAAGAGGTATTTTACATCATTAGGGGCCATGCCGTTGTGCGTACGCCTGAGGGTGAAAAGAATTTAAAAGAGGGGGATGCGATTGTATTCCCCGCCAGCCCGGAGGGAGCGCATGTTATCCGCAACGGATCCGCTATGGAAAAGCTGGTCTATCTGGATGTGGGCACTCGCCTGACGCCTGATGTGGTGCACTTCCCGGATACGGCATCCGGAATGGTATATTTCTCCTCCGGTGTGCACCATTTTCGGGAATCTTGAAGCAGCATCCCTGTTTTAAAGCCTTTTTCCGGTTTTTCCACCGGCGCGGTCCGCAGGAAAGCGGGCCGCGCTCCTATGGGGAGGAAGGTGTGAGAAAACAGTATTCCCTTGGCCGCATGAGATGCCCGTCTTTACCTTGGACATGGCTGGCAGCAAAGGCTGCGGTTCCTTGAAGGCCTTCAAAACCTCCATGCGGAAATTAACCCGTATAAGGTGAGATATATTAAAACCCGGCCTTGCAGCAAGGTGTGCCCCTTTTTTGTGCTGCGGGGGAAGGATGAATTCTCCGGTTTTCAGAAAGGGAAAGTACTGGCGCAGGAAGCCTGCTTGCGTGGCTGTATGGCGGGGCGGAAAGGCAGTCCCCTCCCCGAAATATTCATGGTTTGTTTTTCATGAAATCCGGCAGTAAAAAACGCCCCTGCCGGATAAGCCGGACAGGGGCGTTGAAATTAAGCGGCCTGTACCTTATTCCGCAGGTTTGTCGGAACCCATGCCGGCAATGCTTTGGTACAGGTTCCAGCGGTGCCAGACATCCTTCTGGGCTTCTTCAAGGAGTTTTTCGAATCCTTCCTTATTGGTCTTCGCCAGAAGCTTGAAGCGGTTTTCGCTGAGCAGCACATCGCGCAGATCGCCTTTCGGGCCTTTGCCTTCCACAATCAGCGGATTCTTGCCCTGGCGGGCCAGGTCCGGATTATAGCGGTAAAGCAGGACTCGGCCGGAATCCACCCATGCCTTCTGCTGCTGCAGGCCCTTGGCCATATTGATGCCGTGGGAGATGCAGTGGGAGTAGGCGATGATGGGGGCCGGGCCGTCATAGGCTTCCGCTTCCACAAAGGCTTTCAGCGTGTGTTCGTCCTTGGCGCCGAGAGCGACGGAGGCCACGTACACGTTGCCGTAAGTCATGGCCATGAGGCCCAGATCCTTTTTCACTCCGGGCTTGCCGGTCGTGGCGAATTTGGCTACTGCGGCGCGCGGGGTGGATTTGGAGCACTGGCCGCCGGTGTTGGAGTATACTTCCGTATCCATGACCAGCACCTTCACGTTCCGGCCGCTGGCCAGAATGTGGTCCAGGCCGCCGTAGCCGATGTCGTAGGCCCAGCCGTCGCCGCCCAGAATCCACACGCTCTTGCGGACAAGTTTATCCGCAAGGGCCAGGAGGCGCGCGTATTCCGGCTTGCCGGCGATTTTCTTCTTGAGTTCTTCAATGTTTTCACGCTGCTGGGCGATGTCTGCTTCATCCTTCTGCGGATTAGCCAGTATCCGATCCACCAGTTCCTGGCCCACGGCACCGGCAGCTTCATGAAGAAGCTCAATGGCGTGTTCCATCTGCTTGTCCAGGGAGACGCGGAAGCCAAGACCGAATTCGGCGTTGTCTTCAAACAGGGAGTTGGCCCAGGCGGGGCCGCGCCCTTCAGAGTCATGGGACCACGGGGTGGTGGGCAGGTTGCCGCCGTAAATGGAGGAGCAGCCCGTAGCATTGGCGACCACCAGGCGGTTGCCGAAGAGCTGGGAGAGCATTTTTACATACGGGGTTTCACCGCAGCCGGCACAGGCGCCGGAGAATTCGAACAGCGGGCGCAGCACCTGCATGGAGCGGATGTTGTCCGTTCTTACCTTGGTGCGGTCCACGTCCGGAAGGCTCAGGAAGAAATTCCAATTGGCTTCTTCCTTGTCGTGAATCTTCCCGGCCGGGACCATGGTCAGGGCCTTGTGCGTCGGGTCCGTCTTGCTCTTGGCCGGGCAGACGTCCGCGCAGAGCGTACAGCCCGTACAGTCGTTCGGGGAAATCTGGATGACGAATTTCTCTCCCTTCCAGTCCGGATGCTTGGCATCCAGGCATTCAAACCCTTCCGGAGCGTTTGCAAGAGCATCAGGAGAGAAGAATTTGCTACGGATAACCGCGTGCGGGCAGACGGCGGTACACTTGCCGCACTGGATGCAGAGGGTCGGATCCCATTCCGGCAGATCCAGGGCCAGATTGCGTTTTTCGTACTGGGACGTTCCGTTCGGGAATGTGCCGTCCACGGGCATTTGGCTGACCGGGATGCTGTCGCCTTCACCGCACATCATCTTGCCAAGGACGTTTTGTACGTAGTCCGGAGCGTCCGGGGACATGGCGGGCGGAATGGCGTGTCCGTTTACAGTTTTTCCGGTTGTGTCCACCTGGTGCAGGTTTTCCAGCGTGGCGTCCACGGCGGCGATGTTTTTGTCCACCACTTCCTGGCCCTTCTTGGCGTAGGTTTTGGCAATGGCCTTCTTGATGTAGCCGATGGCTTCATCCGCGGGAATCACGCTGGCCAGCTTGAAGAAGCAGGTCTGCATAATCATATTGATGCGGCCGCCCATGCCCGTTTTGCGGGCCACGGCAAAAGCGTCAATCGTGTAGAGCTTGATGTTCTTGTCCAGAATCTGCTGCTGCATGCGGGCGGGCAGCGTGTCCCAGAGCTTGTCCGCCGGGTGCGGGCTGTTCATCAGGAAAGTGGCGCCGTTGGCGGCATTCTTCAGGAAGTCGAACAAATCCAGCAGGGAAGGCTGGTGCAGGGCCAGGAAGTTTGCCTTGGTGATCAGGTATGTGGATTTGATCGGACGGGGACCGAAGCGCAGGTGGGAAATGGTGGAGGACCCCGATTTCTTGGAGTCATACACGAAGTAGCCCTGCACATACAGGTTCGTATGCTGGCCGATGATCTTGATGGCATCCTTATTGGCGCCCACGGTGCCGTCGGAGCCGAGGCCGAAGAACATGGCCCGCGTCACGTCGTCCGCTTCCGTGGAATAATCTTCATCATACGGGAGGCTGGTGCCCAGTACGTCGTCGTTAATGCCGATGGTGAAATGATTCTTGGGAGTGTCCAGAGCCAGGTTGTCATAGACGCCCTTGACCATGGCGGGGGTGAATTCCTTGGAGGAGAGGCCGTAGCGTCCGCCTACCACCTTGGGCATGCCGTTGGTGAAGGGCAGCGTGCCGTTGGCCTGGGCGTCGAAGAGGGCCTGGATGATGTCCTGGTGGAGCGGTTCTCCTTGGGAGCCGGGTTCCTTGGTGCGGTCCAGCACGGCGATTTTCCTGACCGTAGCGGGGAGGGCCTTGACGAGTTCGGCGGCGGGGAATGGGCGGAACAGGCGCACCTTCAGCACGCCTACCTTGGCGTTTTCCCGGGTCATCATGGCTTCTACCGTTTCTTCCACAGCTTCAGCGCCGGATCCCATCAGGATAATGACGCGTTCGGCGTCCGGAGCGCCGGTGTAATCCACCAGATGGTAGGAACGGCCGGTAAGTTCCGCGAACTTGTCCATGGCGTTCTGGACAATAGCCGGAGTGGCTTCATAGAAACGGTTGACCGTTTCACGCCCCTGGAAATAAACGTCCGGGTTTTGGGCAGTGCCGCGCAGAACGGGAGCATCAGGGGTCAGGGCTCGTTCCCGGAAGGAATCCAGCCATTCCTGTTTAATCATGCCGTTCAGGGTGTCGTCCGTGATGTCTGCAATCTTGCCGATTTCGTGGGACGTGCGGAACCCGTCAAAGAAATTGATGAAAGGAATGCGGGATTCCAGTGTAGCGGCGTGGGAAATAGCGGCGAAGTCCGCCGCTTCCTGAGTGGAGGAGCCGCACAGCATGGCCCATCCGCAGGAGCGGGCGCTCATCACGTCGCTGTGGTCGCCAAAAATGGAAAGGGCCTGGTAAGCCAGGGACCGGGCGGCTACGTGGAACACGGCGGGAGTCAGTTCCCCTGCGATTTTGAACATGTTCGGGATCATCAGCAGGAGCCCCTGGGATGCGGTGAACGTAGTTGCAAGCGCTCCGGTCTGGAGGGCGCCGTGAACGGTGCCTGCCGCGCCGCCTTCACTCTGCATTTCCACTACGGAGGGAACGGTGCCCCATAGATTCTTCCTGTTGACAGCGGCCCAGCTTTCAGCTGATTCACCCATCGGAGAAGATGGTGTAATGGGGTAAATGGCAATGACTTCAGAAAAACGATAGGCTACGGAGGCTACGGCTTCGTTAGCGTCAATCGTGCTGTAAGTTACGGTTGTCTGATCACTCATAAGTCTGCACGGATAGTATATAATTGATAAATAAGGTGCGTCTTAACGGAAACATTTATAACATGTCTGGTGCCAAAGGTAAAAGCAATTATGCGTATGTGGGGATTTGCCGGCCATTTTTTAATAATAAGACCAGTTTTGTTTCAATTCCTTTGAATATCGTGCTTTATGTGGTTCTGTTCAGGCTTTTTGCAAAACGGCTGAAATACTGGGGCATGTTCCGGCATCCGGCTTCCGAAAAAGGGGGGGAGGAACCTTCGGGTCAAAACCGGCCGCCAAAAATGTCCCCTCTGCCTGACAATGCGCTAGCCAAAACGGAAGCGAGCCTTTAGAATCCCCGCACTATGTCCGAACAACAGCAGGCACATCCGACCACGACGGAATCCGAACTTATTGCCGTGCGCCGCGACAAGCTCGCCAAAATCCGTGAGCTGGGAATTGACCCCTACGGCGCAAGATTTGACGTGACCACCACTCCCGCCGGATTGAAAGCCGATTTCCAGGAAGACAAACAGGTAGCCGTCGCCGGCCGCCTTCTGGCTATTCGCGACATGGGCAAATCCCAGTTTTTTGTCATTGGGGACGTACGGGGAAAAATCCAGGGGTTCCTGCATAAAAATGAGGTGGACGAAACCACCTGGAAGCTCTGGAAGCTCCTGGACCGCGGGGACTGGGTCGGCATCAGGGGAACCACGTTCCTGACCCGTACCGGAGAACCTACCGTAAAGGTATCCGGGCTGACCATTCTTTCCAAAAGCCTCCGCCCCCTGCCGGACAAGTGGCACGGGCTGGCGGACAAGGAGGTGACCTACCGCAAGCGCCACCTGGACCTCATTTCCAATGAGGAAAGCGCCTCCCTGTTCGTGACGCGCTCCCTCATGATTGCGGAAATCCGCCGCTTTCTCCAGGAACGCGGTTATCTGGAAGTGGAAACCCCCATGCTTCAGGATGTGGCCGGTGGGGCCGCCGCCAAGCCGTTTGAAACGTACCATAACGCGCTGGATATGCCGCTGACGCTGCGCATTGCCCCGGAGCTTTTCCTCAAGCGCCTGATGGTGGGCGGCTTCACGAAAATTTTCGAACTCAACCGCAGCTTCCGCAATGAAGGCATTGACCGCCGCCACAACCCGGAATTCACCATGCTGGAAGCCTATTGCGCCTGCGGTGATTTTGAAACCATGGCGAATATGGTGGAGGAGCTCATCTGCCATCTGGCGGAAAAATTCTGCGGCGGTCTTCAGATTGACCACAAGGACGCGGAAGGCAACGTTCTTTACACAATCGACCTCAGCCGTCCCTGGAAACGCGCCGACTACCAGGACCTGATCCGGGGCGTGGCGGGGGAAGACTGGTTTGACATTTCCCCCGAAGCGCGCCGCGCCCGCTGTGAAGAGCTGGGAGTGGAAATCAGCCCGGATATGAAAGATGTGGATGTTTCCCAGCAGGTGTATGAAAAACTGGTGGAGGAAAAGACCATGAACCCCTGCTTTGTTACCCACGTGGCCAAGGACCTGGTTCCCCTGGCCAAGCTGAACCGGGAAAATCCGGACGTAGTGGACGTATATGAACTGGTGATCAACGGGCAGGAAATTTCCCCCGGCTATTCGGAATTGAACGATCCTGACGTGCAAAAGGAACGCCTGGAACACCAGGCTGCCGGGGAGACCCAGCGCGTGGACTATGATTTCATTGAAACGCTGGAATACGGAATGCCCTCCGCAGGCGGCATCGGCATCGGCATCGACCGCGTCGTCATGATGCTGACGGGAGCCTCTTCCATCCGTGACGTGCTGCTCTTCCCGCAGTTGAAACGTAAGGACAGTTAATCCGAACCACCGGCCGCATGGCTCCCCGCACCCCGGATATTCTGGACTGCGCTTCCGCCCAATGGATCGGCAAACGCCGCGAGCAGGAAGACGTGGTTAAAAGTCTTCCCGCCGCCGGCGGGATGCTGGGCATCGTGTGCGACGGCATGGGAGGGCATCTTCGCGGGGATTGCGCTTCCTGTGTGGTGGCGCAGGAATTTGCCGCGGTATTTGCGGAAAGCGGCATTGAGGATATTCCGGAACGTTTAACGGCGGCTTTGCATGCTGCCAACAGGGCGTTGGCCGCCATTCAGAAGGAACCGGAGGAATCCGGAACCACATTGCTGGCCGTCTTCATCCGCGACCATTTCCTGTGGTGGATCAGTGTGGGAGACTCCCCCCTGTATTTATGGAGCGGGGCGGACAGCTTTCGCATGGACCGGCTGAATGAAGACCATTCCATGAGACCGATTGCGGATTGCCTTTACCGGAAGGGGAAAATGTCACTTCAGGGTGCGCTTCGGCAGCGCTGCATTCTCCGTTCCGCCGTTATGGGCGGTCCCATGGAACTGGTGGACATCAGCGCCATGCCCCTGCTCCTGCATCCGGGAGATGCGGTGCTGGCATGCTCGGATGGCTTGCAGGTTTGGAGCGAGCTGTTGAGAGAACCTTCTTTCCTGGCTCTTCAAAAGGCCAGGGATTGTTCCAGCAGGGAGCTGGTGGGGATCATTATGGAACAGGTGAAGGATATGCTGGAGCCCCAGCAGGATAATGCCTCCGTCTGGGCTGCCGTCATGCGGAAACCCTGCGAGGGCGGTAAATAAGCTTATTCCGGCGAAGGAAGTGCGGGAGCATGGTTCTGGGCGGGCGGGAAAATGTTCGCGCTGTTCTTATTGCGCCTTAAACAGGGCTTTTCCGCAGACCGGGGCACGGAGAGCCTTGAAAATGAGGATCTGGAGGAGGCTGTCAGGTATGGTGTTCTTTTACGGGAGCAACCCCTCCGGAAAGAACCGGGCCGGAGGTGATTTCCCCATTGTCATTTGACCGGCGGGGGATTAAAATGCACTCCGCACAACATGATTGCCTGGATAGTTTTCTATTACCTGATCGGAGCGATTCCGTTCGGCTACCTTGCCGGCAGAATCAGAGGGATTGACCTGAGGCAGCAGGGTTCCCGCAACATAGGCGCTACCAATGCGTGGCGCGTACTGGGCTGGAAGTGGGGCCTTTCCGTTTTCATTCTGGACTTCTTAAAGGGGTTCATCCCTGTGTTCGGCGCCTTGAACTGGCTGCCGTTCCTGACGGGGGATGCGGGCGGCTGGGATTTCAATGTCTTGGTAGTTCTCTCCTGTTTCGCTGTTATACTCGGTCATACTTACACCTGTTTCCTGGGATTCAGGGGAGGAAAAGGCGTAGCGACAACCGCGGGGGTTTTATTTGCCCTCAATCCGGTGGTGGCTTGCGTAGCTCTGGCTTCTTGGCTGGTGGTTATGGGAATCTCCGGCATCGTGTCCCTGGCCAGCCTGGTGGCCGCTGTGGTGATGATCGCCGCCGGATGGTGGATTTATCCGCTTTGCCAGGACGGGGATGTCTCCCCCCAGATACTTTACGTCGCCTTTTTCACGGTGGTAGGCGCACTGGTGATTCTCAAGCACCGTTCCAATATCGCAAGGCTTCTCAACGGAACGGAGCACTCCTTCTATTCCAAAAAGTCCAAGTAAGATGATGAATCGGTTACATAAAATAGCAGTCATTGGAGCCGGTTCCTGGGGCACGGCCCTCTCCATGGTTCTGGCGACCCGGGAATGTGAAGTCGTCCTGTGGACGCCGGAAGAGGCTCAGGCCAGGCAGCTTGCCGAAACAAGACGCAGCCCCGTCCTTTCGAAAACCGCCCTTCCCCTGGCCCCCAATATCCATCCTACTTGCGATCTGGGCCAGGTGAAGGATGCGGAACTCATTGTAGTAGTGGTACCTTCCGTGGCCATGCGTTCCGTGGCCCAGCGGCTGCGCAGCCTGCCGGTGCAGCCGGATGCCGTCATTGTCTCCTGCACCAAGGGCATTGAACAGGGAACCCATAAAAGAATGACGGAAATCCTTCAGGAATATCTGCCCTCCAACCCCATAGGCGTGCTTTCCGGTCCCAATCATGCGGAAGATATCTGCCTGGGCCTTCCGTCCGCCTCCCTGATTGGATTTGAAGATCCGAAGTATGCGGATTGGGTGCAGCAGATATTTGCATCCAAAACCTTCCGTGTTTATTCCGCTACGGACATTATCGGCATGCAGCTGGGCGGAACCATTAAGAACGTCTTTGCCATCGGGGCCGGCTTATGCGAAGGGCTGAACCTGGGGGATAACGCCCAGGCCGCTTTGCTGACCCGCGGCCTGGCGGAAATGACGCGCATCGGCGTGGCCAGCGGAGGCCGCAGGGAAACCTTCATGGGCCTTTCCGGAGTAGGCGATTTGATTGTTACCTGCTATTCCCGCCACTCCCGCAACCAGACGGTGGGGCGGAGACTGGCGGAAGGGAAGAGCCTCCAGGAAATCCTGGATACCCTGGGCATGGTGGCGGAAGGGGTGCCCAACACGCTATCCGTCTATGAAATTGCGCGGAAGCTGGAGGTGAGGACGCCCCTGATTGACGCCGTTTATTCCGTTCTTTATGAATCCAAGCCGCCGATGGAAGCGCTTGCGGAACTCATGACGCGGGACCCCCGGCCGGAATTAGATTGATTTTTTGTTTTTTTGAGTTGCTTTCCCTCGACAAATTATACTATATAAACAATCAGTATGAAACGTGCCATCATCTCAGCTCTTTTTGCCGCCGGCGTCATTGGTGTCGCCAGTGCGGACATTCAGGCTCCCCCCGCTTCCGAATACACCCCCACCCGCAAGCTGGGCCGCGCCATCGCCAACCTTATTTATTCCGTTGAAGAAATCCCGCTGGGAATCATCAACTGGACGAGCCGCGAGGGAGATTATGCCGGTTTTTCCGTAGGCATTGTTGATGGCACCGCTACCATGTTTGAACGCATGGGCTACGGAATTTATGAACTTGTCACCTTCTGGGCTCCTACTTACAAATGCACGTACAAGCCCCCTTATCAGGGGCGCTGCGGCATGAGCGGCCTCAAGGAATACAATCCCAATGGCGGCCTGAGCGAATTCCCTGCGGAACTCAGCTTCCAGAGTTACTACAAGTATTCACGCCAGCAGCGCGACTAAGGCCGGGCTGTTAAGATTTCAAAAGGGCTGTCCGCTTGTTTGCGGACAGCCCTTTTTTCATATAGTGGTCTTGACAATAGCCGCCATTGACGGGGAAAGGAGGAAAACGTATTCTTCCATACCGGAAAGGCTTCCGTATCATGAATAAAATTGTTGCTTCCATCAGCCTGGGCACTGCCGTTTGCATAACAGCCTCCGCATTTGCCCAGGACTCCCATCTTTCCCTGACCAGGCAGAGCGTTGCCAGCATGCATGAAATCGCAGCGGCTCTGGACAAGGTAACGGATGAACCTGGAGCGGCCGCTGCTGTGGAAACGGTTAAAAAAGTTCATAAAAAGCTGCTGGACATTGGGAAAAGACAGCTGGAGCTTCCTGGTGCCACGCTTCAGGAGCAGGCTCAGGTTTCCGCCCAGATGACGGAAGCACAGAAAATTTCAGGTGAATTGATAAAATCTCTGTCCCGTTTGAAGAAGGAAGGTCTGCTTACGCCCGATTTGCAAAAAGCCCTGGCGGATTTACAGTCTGTTCAGAAGGAGCTGGCGCAGGCTTCCCGGGATAAGGCTGAGCAGGCGGAGCCGTTCCCGGAGGATGCGGAGGGCAACACGCATGAAACCCTGCTAACCAAAACTGTGGAGGAAGTAAAAAAGCTTAACGGCTCTCTGGCCAGGGTAAGGGATGAAGAAACCGGCAAGGCTGCTGTGGAACAGATAGGTCGCTACCGGGCGGCTATGCTGGACGTTGCCAGGAAACAGGCCGCCCTGCCGCCTCTCACCCGCAACCAGCAGGCCAAGCTGATGGGAGTGCAGCAGCAGCTTGTGGAAATGATGCAGCCCATTGTCAAGCATGTAACGGCCATCATGCTTTCTCCGGATGCTTCCAGGAACCTGAAGGAAGCTCTGAATTCCCTTTCTGAACTGCCTAAGGAAGTTCAAAAAATCCGTGAAGAGGCGGCTAAGTGAACTTTTTAAAGGATGCGTCCTTTTGGGCTGGTCAAAAAATTATAATTGTTCTAAATTGTCTGTCCTGAAAAATGCGCCCGGTTTTTAGTGAAACAGATCTCAATGAACGCCCTTTCCTGGTCTTCTGGGAAGTGACGCGCGCTTGCGCGCTTGCGTGCAGACATTGCCGCGCCGTCGCCCAGCCGCGTCCCCACCCGGATGAATTGACTCATGAGGAGGCATTGCGCCTGATTGACCAGTTGGCGGAACTGCGGCCTCCCATGCTGGTGTTGACAGGCGGAGACCCGGTCATGAGGCCGGATATTCTGGAATTGGTCCGTGCGGCTTCCGGCAAGGGGCTGCATGTGGCATTGAGCCCTGCCGCTACCGCCCGGCTGTTGCACACGGATTTCCATGCGTTGAAAGAAGCTGGGGTTCAGAGCATGTCATTGAGCCTGGACGGTGCGCATGAAAGTACCCATGACGCCTTCCGCGGTGTCCCCCACACATATGAACGGACTCTCCGGGCTGCGGAAATGGCGAAGGAAGCCGGCATGCACTTGCAAATCAACACCACCATTACCAGGAGCACGCTGGGAGAATTTGACGACTTTGTGGAGCTGGTGAAAAAAATGAAACCGGGCATGTGGAGCGTGTTTCTTCTGGTGCCCACAGGCCGCGCCGCTATGGATGAGATGCCTGCGGCGGAAGACGTGGAAGCCGTCTGGAAAAAACTGAGCAGGATAAGCCATGAGGTTTCTTTCGGCGTCAAAACGACGGAAGGGCACCATTATCGCCGCGTGGCGCTTCAGGAAGCCCGTGCTCAGGGAAGCAAGCCTGCTCGCCGCGCCATTCCCACCCGGGACGGCAAGGGCATTATGTTTATTTCTCATACCGGGGAAATACAGCCCTCCGGTTTTCTCCCCATGACGGCAGGAAATGTCCGGACGGATGACCCTGGAGAAATCTACCGCACGCACCCCCTTTTCCTCAAACTCCGGGATGACAATGCGTTGCAGGGCAAATGCGGACGGTGTGAGTACCGTACCATCTGCGGAGGGTCCCGGTCCCGCGCTTATGCCGTTTACGGAGACATGATGGCGGAAGACAACCTTTGCCCTTATCAGCCCAGGCTTTCACAACACCATGATTAATATTACCAGACTTTGGACAGGGGCGGAACAGCCCGCGGACCATTTGAGATACGGACAGGGCCACGGGCACGGTCGTTTTGCAGGGGGCGCCGTGGAATCCTGTGCACCGGCTTCGTCCCGTGCGCGCAAGCCCATTGTGGTGTGGAATATTACGCGTACCTGCAATCTCAAATGCGTGCATTGTTATGCAGACGCCTCTGCCCGGAAATTTAAGGGAGAGCTGGATTGGGACCAGTGCTGCGCGGTCATTGATGATTTGGCGGACTACAAGGTGAACGCCCTCCTTTTTTCCGGAGGGGAGCCGCTGGTGCATCCGCGCTTTATGGAACTGCTGGAACGCGCCACCGGGAAAGGGTTGAAGGTGACCATTTCCACCAACGGCACCCGCATCACTCCGGAAGCCGCAGCGCGATTCAAGGAACTGGGCGTGGCGTACGTAGGCATTTCCCTGGACGGCATTGGCGCCGTTCATGACAAATTCCGCGGTGTGGAAGGTTCTTTTGAGCAGGCGGTGCGCGGGTTCAGGCTTTGCAGTGAAGTGGGGCAAAAGACAGGCCTGCGCCTGACGCTGACCCGCAACAATGTGCAGTGCATGGGCCAGATTTTGGATTTTATTGACGCCAACGACATCCAGCGCGTTTGTTTTTACCATCTGGTTCCCACCGGCCGCGGCGTGGAAGTGCAGACCCTGACTCAGGAAGAAGCGCGGAATGCCATGGATACGCTGATTGCCCGTGTGGAGGAATGGAAAGCGGAGGGGAAAAACCGTGAGGTGCTGACTGTGACTCAGCCTGCGGACGGCATTTACCTGCTTCTGCGCCAGCTCCGGGAAGGTTCCCCTCTGGCGAAGGAAACCCTTGGCCTGCTTCAATGGAATGGCGGCGGCGCGAACAGTTCCGGCCGGGGCATCGCCAACATTGACACACAGGGTGCCGTGCATCCGGACCAGTTCTGGCAATCCGTTACTCTGGGCAATGTGAAAAGTGACCGGTTTTCCGATTTATGGGATGCCAGGGCCGGAGCTGCAGCGGAAATGTTGCCTGAGCTGCGCGGTTCCGACGATCCTCTGGAACGGCAGAAGAAGATTGAAGGCCGTTGCGGCCGCTGCGTTCACTTCGCCCTGTGCGGCGGAGGCTTCCGTACCCGTGCCGCGTTTGCCAATGGGCACTGGTACGGGTCCGATCCCGGCTGCTATCTGACGGAAGAGGAAATTTCCACCCCCTTGCCGGAAATCAAGTAGTGAGATGCCCGGCTTTATTCGCCGGGAAAAGGTTGGTTCCGGGAAAGGGGTATCGGAGGAATTGCCGTTTCATACGACCGTAGGGTATCCCGCGCGCAGGTAAAACGCTCCTGTCCTTGCGGTTGATTTGCCGGGAACAGGGAGTTTTACACTGGGAAAAACCCGGGAGCGTGCTTCGGCGGGGCAGGGGCGAATTTGGCCATACGTCTGGTTTTCCCGGCTTTACAAGGCAGGCGGCATGGCATAGCATGCCCCGCATGATGAATCAGGAATTGAGACCGGAAACTCTGTGCGTGCAGGCGGGCTGGACGCCTAAAAAGGGCGAACCCCGCGTATTGCCCATTTACCAGAGCACGACGTTTAAGTACGAAACCAGCGAACAAATGGCAAAATTGTTTGATCTGGAAGAAGCCGGATTCTTTTATACGCGCTTACAGAACCCCACCAATGAGGCGGTTGCCAGAAAAATCGCCGAACTGGAAGGCGGCGTGGCCGCCATCCTGACGTCTTCCGGCCAGGCGGCTTCCTTCTTTGCCGTTTTCAATATTTGCGAGGCTGGAGACCATATCGTCAGCGCTGCGGCCATTTACGGAGGCACATACAACCTCTTTGCCGTCACCTTCCGGAAAATGGGCATAGAAGTTACTTTCGTGGACCAGGACGCCCCGGCGGAGGAAATCTCCAAAGCGTTCCGTCCCAACACGAAAGCTTTCTTTGCGGAAACTATTTCCAATCCCACGCTTTGCGTGCTGGATATCCATAAAATGGCGGACATTGCCCATGCGCACGGCGTTCCCCTCATTGTGGACAATACCTTTGCCACTCCCATTAATTGCCGTCCGTTTGAATGGGGCGCGGATATCGTCACTCACTCCACCACCAAGTATATGGACGGTCATGCCGCCGCCGTAGGCGGCGTGATTGTGGACAGCGGCAACTTTGACTGGGAAGCGCACAAGGATAAATTCCCGGGTTTGACTGAACCGGACCCCTCCTATCACGGGCTCTCCTACAGCAAAAGCTTCGGCAAGGGCGCCTACATCACCAAGGCGACTGTCCAGCTCATGCGCGACCTGGGTTCCATTCAGTCCCCGCAGAATGCCTTTTTGCTCAATCTGGGCCTGGAAACCCTCCATCTGCGCGTGCCGCGGCACTGTGAAAACGCGCAAAAAGTGGCGGAATTCCTGCAAGGGCAGGAAGATGTTGCCTGGATTAATTATCCGGGGCTTTCTTCCAATGAGTATTATGAATTGGCGCAGAAGCAATTCCGAGGTGGACAATCTTGTGGTGTGGTAACCTTCGGCATCAAGGGAGGCCGTGAACGTTCCATCAAGTTCATGGACAGTCTGAAGCTGGCCACCATCGTGACCCATGTGGCGGATTCCCGTACCTGCGTTCTCCATCCCGCCAGCCATACGCACCGCCAGTTGACGGATGAGCAGCTCATGGAGGCGGGCGTACGGCCTGACCTCATCCGGTTTTCCGTAGGGACGGAAGCTGCGGAAGACATTATTGCGGACCTCAAACAGGCTTTGGAAGCTATTCGTTAAAAAGTCTTCTTGGAAAAAGCCGCCTCACTTTGCTGAGGCGGCTTTTTCTTTATCATTAAGGATTGGATAAAGGGGACAGCGGATTGTTAATCCGTTGTCAACATAAAAAGTTGAAAGAGCGGTATTCCGGCAGTGGACTTCTTTTTTGATGTAAGGACTTTATAAAGACTAATCCTTGCGCCTCTTCCATTCTAACATCTGCATGTTATTTCATAAATCATTCATTATTATGAATCGAACGTTATCGTAAACCATTCATGAAGAAAATAGGTCCAGCGTTTTCCCCATGATGTTACGGAAAGAAAAAGAGCGGATTAACAATCCTCTAATCAATGCAAAGCGTTATGAGAGTTTATCATTATGTTTTGTTAGCCAGTTGCGTATGTATGATGTCCGCCCAGGCGGCTACGGTTATTGCCGAGCTTCCTGAATCGCAAAGCGTATCACAGACCGCCACTATGGCGAGAACATCGGGGCAACAGCTTCTGGACAAAGTAAAGGATCTGCAAAATGGAATATATGCCGGCGGCAATAACAACTCCATTTCAAATTGGGGTATAAATAATGAAGGCACTTGGGTGAATGAGAACAATGTAGGAACTATTACATTATGCGGACGCTCCGGAGTTAGCGGGGATTCCTTTGCCATGGTTCTTGGAGGGCCGCAGCAGGGTGATTCCGTTTCTTCCATTACATTTTCCTGCAATACTCCTTCTTCTGTAATCAGCAGTTATTCCATGGTGCTTGCCGTATATGATTCAACCGGCACTTTGGTTGAGGAACTTTCCAAGATACAGGACTTTTCGTTTACCTCTACATCGGAAACAACGACAATTTCCCTGGATATGTCGGCGGCTCCCCTTACCTGGGAGGAAGGTTATAAGGTAGTTGCCGGAGTACGCGGTGGTGCTGGAAGCGCTACTTCCGCTTATACAATTACAGGTATACAGGTTTCCTATGAAACGGTTCCCGAGCCTGCCGCAGCGTCTTTGGGTCTGCTGGGTCTGGGAGCCATGTTGTTGCGTCGCAGACGTTCATAGTAAATATCCTCGTTATTTGGGAGGCAGCTGAAAAGCTGCCTTTTTTTTATTTTCGGAACGGGAATATGTCTTTGTTTTTGGGGTAGTTGCGAAAGGAGAGAGATTCATAGTGCTAATCCCTCAATGATTGCTCGAAAGCGCGGTACTGCACGGCTTCATACAAATGGACATCCTGAATATCAGAAGTTCCTTCCAAATCCGCTATGGTTCGGGCCACCTTTAAAATGCGGTCATAGGCTCTGGCGGAAAGGGCCAGTTCTTCCACGGCGCGGAGCAGGATAGCCCTTCCTTCCGGCAGCAGACGGCAATACTTCTGGAGCGCTTTTCCGGAAAGGGCCGCATTATTACGGAAAGGCGTTCCTGCGTATCTGCTGGACTGGAGCCGCCGTGCGGTCGCCACGCGTTCCCGGATACTGGCGGAACATTCTCCGGCAGGCGCGGAAGCCAGAATGGAGGGATCCACAGCGGGAACTTCCATCAGCAGGTCAAACCGGTCCAGCAGCGGGCCTGAAATCTTACGGCGGTAGCGTGCGATCTGCGCCGGGGGGCAGGTGCAGGCTCTTCTTCTGTCTCCCAGATAACCGCAGGGACACGGATTCATGGCGGCTGCCAACATGAAACGGCACGGAAATGTCATGGTGCCGGAAGCGCGGGAAATGACTACCTGGCCGGTCTCCAGCGGCTGCCGCAGGGTTTCCAGAGCGGCACGGCGGAATTCCGGCAATTCATCCAGAAAGAGGACGCCGTTGTGAGCCAGGGATACTTCTCCCGGCGTGATATTCGCGCCTCCCCCCATCAGCCCGGCATCGGAAATGGTGTGGTGGGGAGCCCGGAACGGACGCTGGTCCACCAGGCCGTTCCCCCGTTTCAGCAAACCGCATACGGAGTGGATTTTACTGGTCTCCAGCGCTTCCTCCGGACTCAGAGGCGGAAGAATGGTCGGGAGTCTTTGCGCCAGCATGGATTTGCCGGACCCCGGAGAGCCGCAAAGCAGGATATTATGGCCGCCTGCCGCCGCAATCTCCATGGCGCGGCGTGCATAAGGCTGCCCCTTGATTTCGTCAAAATCCACAGCGGCGTCTTTGTCCCGTGTAGCGTGGACCTCTCGCCCTGAACCTGTAAATGGAGGCGGAAGGGTGTCGGAAGTAAGCAAATGCCAGGCTTCTCTCAGGGAAGAAACGGGATAAATCTCCACACCCTGTACGGGCGTCCCTTCATAGGCATTGGCTTGCGGCAGCATGATGCGTTTCCTGCCCATGCGCCGCGCTTCCATGATTTGCGGCAGAATGCCTTGCACGGGGCGTACGGTTCCGTCCAGGGCCAGTTCTCCCACGATGCACCAGGCAGAAGCGTCCATCTCCTTTTCAGCCGCTCCCGCAACCATTCCCAGGGCGATGGGAAGGTCGAATCCGGGGCCCTGCTTCCTTAAATCCGCCGGAGCCAGATTAACGACGAAGATACCTTGCTGAAAGGGAAGGCCGCTGTTTTGTATGGCCGTGTCCACGCGCTGCCCGCTTTCTTTCACGGCCGCATCCGGAAGACCGACAATAAAGGTGCGTTTTTCCGCCATGGGGCGGAAATCCACTTCCACCTCCACTTCTACGCCATCTACGCCCAGGACGGTGGAGGAATACAGTCGCGTCATCATTCATCCATGCTAGGAAATGGATGGCAAAAAGGAAGGAAAATAACGAAAAATATAAAAATATCTAACAAATAGTTCAGCGCCGGGAAGCGCGCCGGAGAATTTCCCGTTCCTCCTCCGTCAGGCTGGACAGGCCGGACCTGGATATTTTTTCCATGATTTCATCCACCTCCTTTTCAGAGGGGTAAGCCTGTGCCGGGCGGCGGCTGGAAGGCTCAGGGGAATAGTGGGAAGAAGAGGCGTCTTTCCGTCTTGGGGAAGACAGCTTTTCCTTCCATAAAATCAGCAATGTCAGAATAAATCCGGCGAACATGCCGCCCAGATGGCCGGCTTCCCCGCCCGCATTGTTCCATTGGAAGATAATGACGGCTGCGGCGACTCCGAGAACGGCCAGGGCAAATTGGCGCACGCTCAAATTAACCGGAGGAAACAGAAGCTGTACCCGGGCATGGGGAAAGAGCACCGCGCATGCGGCCATGATGCCGTAAATGGAACCTGAGGCCCCCACCATGGGAATGAAGCGCCATTCCGGATCAAAAAATCCCATGTACCCCAGCAGGGAGGAAAACAGGGCTGCAGCCACGCCGCAAAACAGGTAATACAGCAGGAAACGCCCATGGCCGAAACGTTCTTCTACAACCGGGCCGAAAAACCACAGGGCAATCATGTTGAACATGATGTGCCCCAGATTGGCGTGAAGAAACTGATAGGTAAGCAACCGCCATAATTCCCCTTCGTGAAAGCACGTATATTCGCTGTAAGCTCCGTAAAGCTGGATCAAGTCCAAATGGACAGGCGGGTAAATATTCCTTGGGATGTCCACTTGGAAGAAGAACCCCAGGATAAAGATGACTACATTGAGCAGAATCAGCCAGTGCACCATGACGGCGCGGCGCTGGTCAAACAGATGATTCCGTACCGTATCTCCCCAGTTCTCGTTCTCCGCTCGCATATTAGGCCGCATGTAATCGCGTTCAGAACCTTTTGACAAGGAAAATAGCTGTTCCGTTCAAGGAAGGACGGCTGATGTTCCGCATCATTTCCAGAGCGCGGCAGGCAGCAGATCCGGCGGCAGATCCGTTCCGCACACGAGATGTCCGGCAAGCTGGGCGGCGGACCAGGGGGAAGTGGTCACCCCCTTGCTGCCCAGCCCGGAGAAGACGAACTGGCCGTCCAGCCCGGGAATGGGGCCGGCGACCGGCTGGCTGCGGCGGATGATGGGGCGGACGGCGGCACGGGCGCGGATGACGTCCATGTTCCCGGAATAGCGTTTAACAAGGTCCAGCATCAATTCCTGGACGGCGGGGGCTTCCGGAATGCCGGGAGCATCCCACGCCCACGCGTAGGTGGCCCCGAAGCGCCAGAAAGAACCGTTATGAACCAGCCAGTGTCCGAAATGCAGGATGCCGGCATGCCAGTCCAGCTCTTTCAAGTCCAAATCCAGAATGGTTCCTTTGGAGGGGCGCCCCTTCAGCGGAGACATGTCCGGATGAAGCCCGGCTTCCCAGCCCGTACACCAGACTATGTGGGAAAACGTGCGGCCGTTCCAATGGAAAAGACCGTTTGCATCCAGCCGGATATCTGCGGGGGATACATCCGCTTCTACAAAACGGCCCTGTTCCATAAAAAACCGCCGCATGGCGGTAACCATGTTCTCCACGTGCAGCACGGCGGAGCCTCGCGTATAAGCGGCTTTCCCGCGTCCTTCCCAGCGTTCCGGCCATGGAAAAAGAGGCCCGGCATAGGCGCAGGATTCCGGAGCCGTCTGGCGTTCCTGCCAGATTTCAAACTGGTCCTCCGTCTCCACTTCCCGGAAAATCGGAGTTTTCTGCCACCAGGACCCGCCCAATTCCCGTTCCGTCTCCGGGTAAAAGGCTTCTGCCGCCGCCAGGCATTCTTCCTGCCGCCATCCGGGCCGGAAGGCGCGGCCTGTCAGGGGGTTCACCAATCCGGCCGCCACCCGGGAGGCCGTTTCCGCTATGGGGCGGTCTGCAACCGTAAACTCCGCGCCGCGGCGTTTCAATTCCCACGCCAGACAACTTCCGGCAATTCCCTGGCCGATGATAAGGATGTTCATGATAGATAGATAAAGAACCGGAAAATCCCGGAAATGAAAGAAGAAAGCGGAGGGGTGGCGGTACCGCTCCCCCCGGAGGAAAGGCGTGCCGCAGGTGTCCCTTCCCCTGCGGCGCCGTAAGAACGGCCCCGCTTACAGGGCGGCGATGATGGCGTCACCCATTTCCGCCGTATTCACGCGGATTTCTCCGGGAGCTCCCGTAGCCAGGTCGCCCGTGCGGCAGCCCTGGTCAATCACGCGGCGAACGGCGGAGTCAATGGCGTCTGCCGCTGTTTTTTCTCCCAGGGAATAGCGCAACAGCATGGAAAGGGAAAGAATCTGGGCGATCGGGTTTGCAATGCCCTTGCCGGCAATATCCGGGGCGGAGCCTCCGGAGGGTTCGTAAAGGCCGAAGAACAGGCCGTTGTCCTGCGCGCCCTGGCACAGGCTGGCGCTGGGCAGCATGCCCAGGGAACCGCAAATCATGGCCATTTCATCGGAAAGAATGTCCCCGAACAGGTTTTCCGTCACCAGCACGTCGAACTGGCGGGGATTGCGCACCAGCTGCATGGCGGCATTGTCCACGTACATATGCAGCAATTCCACGTCGGGATAATCCTTGGAAACTTCAATCATTGTCTCGCGCCACAGCAGGGAATTGGTCAGCACATTGGCTTTGTCCACGCTGGTGACGCGCTTGCGGCGGCCGCGCGCAGCCTCGAACGCCACTTTGGCGATGCGCACCATCTCGCTTTTATGGTAGCGCATGGTATCCACGACGACTTCGTCGTCTCCCTCCCGTTCGCGAAAACGGGGCTGGCCAAAATACAGGCCGCCAGTCAATTCCCGGACGCATAAAATATCGAATCCGCCTTCAATCAGTTCATTCTTGATGGGGGAGGCATGGGTCAAGGCCGGAAGGCATACGCCCGGACGCAGGTTGGCATACAAGCCGAAATGTTTTCTCAGAGGCAGCAGGGCTCCGCGTTCCGGTTGTTCATTGGCGGGGAGATGCTCCCATTTGGGACCGCCCACGGAGCCGAACAGAACGGCGTCCGCCTCTTCGCAGGCGCGAATGGTTTCTTCGGGAAGAGCCTTGCCGCAGTGGTCAATGCCCGCACCCCCTACAAATGCCTCCTTGCGGCTTACGGTAAAGCCAAACTTGCCGCTTACGGCATCCAGAACCTTCAGAGCCTGTGCCATGACCTCGGGCCCGATGCCGTCGCCGGCCAAGACAGCAATATGATGGTGATGTTCACTCATGTCGCTGAAAGTCTGGTCATTCTCCCTTCAAAGGTCAAGAAAACACCGTTGCCATGACCGCGCCGCGGAAGCCTTTTTGCGTCAAAAAGCCTGCAAGAGTAAAAAAGTACTTGCCAAACGCCCGTACCTCCAGTAAAAATCCCTCCGCGTTCCATGGAATGCAAACTCCCCTGTAGCTCAGCGGTAGAGCGGGTGACTGTTAATCACTAGGTCGTTGGTTCGAGCCCAACCGGGGGAGCCACTAATAAGAGCCTCATTCCGAAAGGATAGAGGCTCTTTTCTTTTGCCTGTTTCAGCCTTCTTTCATATCTGTTCACTACCCTGAAAAGCGCCTAAAACGGTACGAAAAGGAATATATTTTTCTGACTATTTTCTGACAATAGATACCATTTCTATTCAGTAGTCTGGTAGCAGATAAAAAACATCACCGTAGAGTTACCCCTGCGATGATGTTGATGTGATTCCCTGAAATCAGTGGCCAAGGAAATATTTCTGACTAAGGGCATAGGTGAGGTCTCCCCAGTAGGAATCATCCCCACGTACACTTCGTGCCGTTAATATGATTTTCTTGTGACTGACTTTCAGCACGGCATGTTCTACTTGCCCAGGAGAGACCAACTTCTTGAGGTCACGTTTTGATAAAGGGCTGTCAAGAAGAAGGCTGCCCTGCTTACGGAGTATCCTACCAGAATTCTTTCCTCTTAAAAGTGGAAGAGAATCAAGAAGGATGACTTTCAATCGGACGGATGAAAGGGAATCCATATGCAGATTCTGCATTTCTACATAAGCATAAGGGGCATCTCCTATTAGTCCGGAACATTCAATTGAAAGAATGCAGGCAATAACAGGAGGACATTGTTGTGAATGATATAATATACTCATAGCAAGTATATATGGCATTTCTGGGATGCCTTTTTCAGGCTGCGGAAACGATGAAATAACGCTGTTGACCGCGTCATCTATATATGACGGCTTATTACCTGCCGTCATGTACTCATGACTCCATTCTATGCACTCCACCATCAGGTGAGGCGGCTGGATGAAACGATCTGCGGTAACAACAGGAAGTACTCGACCGGAGATGTTCTGTTCCCAGGCCGAGGGAAACGAATCGTTCTCGGGAAACTCATTGCGGAAGGCGGTGAAGGATCGAGTTCCTGCGGTCACCGACAGCTTCCCTGTAGCGACGTGCTATCATCCAACGCAACTGATGCGATGGTGCGAATAGAAGCTTCGGCTGATGTGTCCCCGACCCATTCGTTACCTGTGCATGGCGCGGCCGCACGTGAACCTGTACGACGAACTGCGGTGTTTTGCCGGTTTTGACTGCCAGCTGATGATTGTCTCGATCATTCCTTCAACAGAAATTCTTCCAGATTCATGTGGCGGATACCCTCCTGATTGTCGCCCAGAATCATATCGTTGAGCGTCACCACATACTTGGGATAATTGTTCTGAACGGCCAGCAGATTCCCGAACTCCCGGGCTGCTGTCTTCTCATCGGCGACACTCAGGCTCACCTGGACATAGAGCTTGTCTCCCGATTTGTCGGCGACAAAATCAATCTCCTGCTCCTTCAGCTGTCCGACATGAACGGAATACCCCTGCTGAATCAGATGCAGGTAAACCGCATTCTCCATCACCTTGTGAACATCCCGTCGGAAATTGAAGCCCCGGATGGCATGACTGATGCCGATATCCTCGAAGTAAAACTTCTCTCCCGTTTCGAAAATCTTCATGCCGCCCACTTCGGCGCGGGAAACCCGGTGAATCAAATAGGCATTGCTCAAGGCCCGCAGGTAATTCAGCGTCACCTGGGGAGACAGATCCACCCTCTGCGACTTCAGAAACTTGCTGATATTGTTGGCTGAAAACAGATTGCCGATATTGTCGGCCAGATAGGCCACGAGATCTTCCAGGAAATGCACATTGCGTATTTTCTCCCGGGCCACCGTATCCTTCAACAGAATGGTGGAATAGACGGAACGCAGATACTCGAAAGGAACATCGGCTTCCAGCCCGATATGAGCCAGATAAGGCATACCGCCAAACGTCAGATACTTCTTCAGGCTTTCCTGCCCGGCTTCCAGACGATGGAAGGTCAGGAACTCCCGGTAACTCAAGCTGTGAACATCGAAACTTACGGAACGCCCTGCCAGATGGGTCGCCAGTTCCCCCGAAAGCATTTGAGCATTGCTGCCGGTGCAGAAAATATCGCACTTCTCCTCGGCCAGCAGGCTGCGCAGGCAGAACTGGAAGCCCTCAATCTCCTGTACCTCATCGATGAACAGGTAATGAGGGCCCGGTTTGCTCAGCAAAGGTTCCAGATAATGTGACAAATCCTCATGGGTACGGATATCCCGGAATTGCTCCAGCTCCTTGTTGATGGAAATGATGTGCGCCTCCGGCTCCTTCCTGCGAATTTCCTCCATCACCTGACGCAGGATAAAGCTCTTGCCGATACGACGCTGCCCGGTAAGAACCTTGATGATGTTCTTGCCGATAAACGGAGCAATGCGTTCGGTATACTGGGGGCGCGGAATAAGAGTCGTCATTTTTTCTCCTTACGATTGATAAAATACGTCAACTGAATAATTTTATCAATCATAATTGAAATATTTTCCGTCTACGCGTCATCTATATGTGACGGTTTCATTATCTGCCGTCATGTTCTCATGACTCCACTATACACACTCCATCATCAGGTGAGGCGGCTGGATGAAACACTCTGCGGCAACAGCAGGAAGTACTCGACCGGGGATGTTCTGTTCTCAGGCCGGGGAAAACGAATCGTTCTGGGAAAACTCATTGCGGAAGGCGGTGAAGGATCGGTCTTTGTTGCCCATTCGGCATTAGGATCGCCACTCGTAGCCAAGCTCTATCATCCAACGCAACGGATGCGTTGGCGCGAGCAGAAGCTTCGGCTGATGTGTTCCCGACCCATTCGTTCTCCGTGCGTGGCGTGGCCTCAGGAGATTCTGTACGACGAACTGCGGCGCTTTGTCGGCGTACTGATGCCCCGGGCGGACGGTGTTCCGCTCGGGGCGTTCGCGTTTCATGCGGAGCTGCTGAAGAAACAATTCCCCTCATGGACTCGTTACGACCTGACCAGGCTATGTCTGAACTTGTCGGCATCCGTCCATACGCTGCACCGATACGGTGTCGTTCTGGGGGATCTGCATCCCGGCAATGTGCTGGTTTCTCCTGATGGCACCGTCTGCTGGGTGGATGCCGACAGTTTCCAGATCGAGGACTATCCCTGTTCTGTAGGGACGGAACGTTTCTGGGCTCCGGAACTTCGAGGCAACTTCGGAGACTTTCTCCGTACCCGCAGCCACGATGCCTACGCCCTGTCCGTCCTGCTCTTCATGACGTTGACGCTCGGCCTGTCTCCCTTTGCCCGGCAAGGGGGAGAAGGAGACATGCGGGAAGCCGCCGGAAAGGGCGTGCTGCCGTACCCGTTTGCTTCGTACAAGCCTCCGGCGGGATTCTACCCGCCCGATACCCCCGGACGTTATGTCTGGTCGTATCTCCCCCGCAAGCTCCGCGACGCACTCGGTCACAATCTTACCTGTGTCCAGCGTCACGATTTGCGTCCACGCGCCATGCCGGGGTATCTGGCGCGTTGTTTGCTGCAATACCTCAGGGATATGGAGCCGGGAGGCGGAAGGGATCATCCCATGTACCGGGATCTTCTGTACGACCGTCCCTGTCCGCCCCACAGTCTGCTGGTACAGATGACATCCAACATCTGTGCGGACTGCGGGATTCGTTTCCGGGAGGCTCCTGACGATGTCGCCCGGCGTTTACGGCAATCTCATGGCCGCCCCCTGTGCAGGCTCTGCATACGGCGTCGTAGCGCATTGAATCAGGCAACCCGGAATCCAACCACCAACCATTAACTTGAATAAACCATGTCTATATCATCATCGACACAACCAAACAAACAGGAACAACTCGCCTCCATGCGCGAGTTCAGCAACAACACTAACGCCCGGCTTCCCGTTCTCTTCCTGCTGGATGCCAGCGGCAGTATGAACGGCATCGTCCGGGGCGACCATCAACAAGTCCTCCGTCAGGAGTATTCTGACGGGATCAACTGGAATATCGTCACGGGAGACAATATCGTCACCCGGATGGACGAGCTCAACGCCGGGTTTCAGCGGTTCGTCAGCGATATTCTCGCCGATCCTCTGGCGAAGCTGGCCGCCGATGTAGCGGTGATGACTTTCGCCCGGACGGTGGCGACAGTGAAGGAGTTCGGTCCGATCCGGGAATCTGACACAGGGCTGAAGATTTCCACGTCACAGGAGGATGAAACGCTCCTGGGTGAAGCCGTCGAGCTGGCCTTGTCCGAACTCGACAGCCGCAAGCGTACCTACCGGGCACACGGGGTGGAATTCTACCAGCCCTGGCTTGTCGTGATGACGGACGGTGTACCGACCAGCGCCCGGCACCGGGAGCTGGAGGGACGATTGAAGGAACTGACGATCAACCGCAAGCTCAGTGTGTTCGTCTTCGGTATTGGACGCGCTGACTTGTCGGAGCTTTGCAGCATCAGTCCGGGGCGTCCTCCCATGCAGATCAATGAGCAGAAGTTCCCGGAACTGTTTGCATGGCTGAGCCGGAGCGTCTACATGGTCAGCATGTCCGTACCGGGCGACGGGGTATCGTTGACTCCTCTCCCGGAGGATGTGTGGCAGGTGTAGGACTGGTAACATCAGGAAGTCTCTCTCATGGGGGGACTTTCTTTTAGTTACGATTCCATCATCTCCTGTATGCTTCTTGTTCATATGGTTATGGTTAACCTAAAATAGCCGGGCCGATTATTTTAAGTTCATTTGTTTTTCTAAAATAGCGAGTCACTCTCTTTCAGGTTTCCTACAAACTCAATGGGTAGATTCATGGAGCAGTTGAACTGGAAATTTTTCTATAACCCGTTTGAAGCCTCTATCGAATGTAACAGTATCGTTCCCTCTGCTGAAAGCGATCCTGATATTGTAACACCTTCATTACATGAAGGGGCAACTCAATATCATCGGCGATGCCGTCCGAAAATACCGCAGAGCTAAAAAATGGACTCAGCATGATCTTGCCGGGGCTTGTCAGCGGTTGGGGTGGCAGCTTATTCGAGAAACCCTCATCAAGATAGAACTGGGGACGCGGCGAGTCGTCGACTCTGAAGTCCTTCTTCTGGCCCGAGCCTTGGGTTGTTCTCCCTCCGACTTGTTGGGCGACAATGTGGATGAAGCCTTGATGTCGGCTCGTCATAGCAAAAGTGACAGCTAAAAAATCCATTGCTCTCGAAGAGTAATGGATGAAGGATGGGTCACTCGACAACATCGGAATGTCCAACAGGCATGTCCGGCACGTCTTTGACCTCATCTCGATCACAGATCACTATCCCGGTTTGCCCGGGGATAATGTGGTTCAGAAGACGTTGTCTTTGATCTTCCGACAAAGCTTCTCCAGGATGGAGCAGAACGTATGTGCGGTAAATGTGACCATCAAGAGCGCAGACCATGCAGGAAACTTTTTCTTTTCCTTCGTCTGGATCAGATGCAAGGCATTCCGAATGTTCGAGATCCTGCCACGACTTCCATCGAAAGGAACCTTTCCTGATATCTGGATACCGGCACCGGCCGCACTGAAGCCCGGCCAAGTCCCGGTATTCCAGATCCATGAGTTCCGAATCCCCGGGAAGGTACTCATGCCCCTTTCGAACAATGTGGCGTTCTTTTCTGTAGGCCAGCGTTCGTTCAACCCGGCACAGATCGTGAGATCCGCACTGAGGACAAGTGAATATGAAATGTTGTAACATATTGGTGATAAATGAATTGTTTGTCGGATAAGAAACTTTCTCATCCTTCTATATATCACCCCCGGATGTCACGATTTTCACGGAAGGACACAAGACTAAATGTAATGAAAACGTTACATTTAGTCTTGACCTGAGAATGAAGTGAAGACAGAGTAACGGTGGATACCATCTACTCACCGCATATGAAGAAATGCATAACAGGCGGCATTGCCGCACTTATTACGTTGGCGGCCGTCTACATGATGGCCGGTCAGTCACAGGCCTCCTCCCGTCAGCAATCTGTAGAGGACGCCATTTGCCATCAGCAGAATCAGGGCGTCATCGTTTGCCCGGGGTGCCAGGGCAAGGGCAATTTCGGAGGGCAGAAATGCCAGCGTTGCAAGGGACGCGGGATTCTCAAGTCAAATGGCATGCCACTCTGATGATTACGGTACCCCACAAGTAAACCGCAATATGAATGCGAAAATATATCGAATCTGTCAGGCTGTCGTTCTTGTATTGATTTCCACCTTACTTCTTACTTCTTGTGGAAAGTCCAAGAAAGAAAAGGCCCTGGAAGAAATCGCACAGATTGACCGGGAAGTGACAGAACTGAATGTACGTATTGCCCAGTACAACAGACAACAGGATGAAGTCGTTGTTTCTGGCATCATCAATACTGTTGCTGGTCAGTATGGATCAACTTTAGGTGATATAGCGACAGGATCAAGACTGAACCGGGAAGTTCAGATTTTGCTGGATCGAAGGAACCAGCTTCTTCAGAGGAAACAGCAACTGATCTTTTCTGACTATGAGATTTTGAAGCATCAAACAGAGATGTTACGAAAGTAATCGTAACCGCCAATCCCGGACCTTTAATGCCAGAGTCCTTCTCACCATCAGAAAAATTCGAATATTAACGTCGCCGAGAAGGGGTCATATGAACAGTTGAAATATATGAGAAAATACATTACAAGTACTATTGCCGCACTCATCACTTTGTCATGCTTTCATGGACAATTGTTGGCAACCGAAAATAAACAACAAAGACAAGTTTTGATCGAAAATATTGAATTGGATCACTTGTTAAGTTTGGAATGCGGAGAGGGTAATGTGGAAAAAGTAGAAAATCTTATTCATTTAAGAGCCAACGTAAACGTCAAAGATCAACATGGCATGACTCCGCTTATGTAGAGCGCCATAAAAGGACATGACAAAATAGTTCAGACATTGATTTTGGCAGGAGCTGATATCAATGCTGAAGATGAACTTGGGATGACCACTCTTATGTGGGCTTCATTTCAAGGATACGACAAGGTAGTTCAGATATTGATTTTAGCGGGAGCCGATCTTAACACCAAGAACAGGCAAGGCAACGATGCTCTCACATTGGCTCTCCTGAAAGGCCACAATAAAGTAGTTCGAAGTTTGATCCTAGGTGGGGCTGATATTAATGCAAAAGATCAGAATGGTGAAACTCCTTTTGTTATTTCTTTACAAGGAGGTCAAGAGAATTTAGCCAATAGTCTGATTTTGGCAGGAGCAGACATCAATGTAAAAAATCAGGATGGTTTGACTTCTCTTGAACTAGCTTGCTTGAAGGGTAATGATAACCTTGCTAGGTTATTGATTCTCGGAGGAGCTTCATTAGAAACAAGAAATGTTGGACAAACTCCTCTTGAAGCAGCTTGTTTCAACGGATATGACAAAATTGTCCGATTACTAATTCTAGGTGGAGCATTAATAGAGACAAGAGATAAAAATGGAATGACTCCTTTGATACTGGCATCAGCGGAAGGGCACATCAATGTAGTTAAAATGCTTATAAATGCTGGAGCCAATATCAATGTAAAGGATAAAGAAGGTAGAACTCCTCTTATTATTGCATCACAAGCTCATGAACAAGTAGTCCGTAAGTTGCTTATATCTGGAGGAGATGTCGAAGAAAAAGACAAGTTGGGTATGACTCCTCTTATGTGGGCGGCATTTACAGGTCATACCAACATAGTCCAAATGTTAATTTTAGCGGGAGCTAATGCTCAGGCCAGAGATAATCAGGGTATGACTGCCCTTATGATAGCCTCGGAGGCAGGTCATCACGAGGTTGTTAATATCCTGAAAGAATCAGAAAGTAAGAAATGATCTTTCTTTTTTGGCTTTATATTGAAGGTAATTATTATTTTGTAGCCATTTCACAATACCATACTGTACGCAGAACACACACTAGGCTCTCCCATACTACAAAGAATACTTGTTTTTGTTTTGAACAACTCAAAGAAAGGAGATTCTTATCATGAAAAGTAAAAGAACGCCGACAATCGAAGAAGTAGACGAGAAGCTTCAAGAGATCGCATACGGACCCGCCAAACGTCCGTGGCCCCGGAGCGCCAGGATCACTGTGTGGGTACTGAGCATTTTGCTGTTCCTTGCCGGCATATACATTGCAGTTGACATCTGCACATTCGATCCTGTAGCGCTACGTGAGGTGCAAACAGTCTACTGATCATTCAACAACACCCAGCCACTCCACACCCGGAGGGGCTGGGTGTTGCTTTTCTTTTAGCTCAGTCATAAAATACTGTTCATGCGATCTTCCTACTGGCATCAGCTGACCAAGACAGCTGCTACGATTCATGGTTCCGGGTACGACAGGGCCATGTCTACTTTCCCGGGGCAACGGGATATGAAGATTCTTCTCTTCTGAAATAACACCTTCCCTCCCGTCATATATATCAGACACAGGGATTTACCTGCCTGTCATTCTTCACAAAGCCGCTATGCTCCCATCCCGGGCATGGCGGCTTTACCGTATCCACCCATTAACAACGAAAGAACCACCATCATGGCTATCAAACTCATCGCCAACTACAGCAAACGCCTCGGACTGCCGGGGTACTCCTCCCACCAGTTCGAAGTCTCCATCGAAACCGAAATCACCCATACATCCGAACTGGCTGCGGAAACGGAACGGCTCTACGGTTCCCTTCAGGCTGTCGTCGATGCCCGGATCCAACAAGTCGGATTCGTCCCTGACGAACATTACGGCACACAAGTTGCTCAAACGTCTGTTCCCGGGGCGTTCAGATCACAGACGGCATCCACATCATCCGTGAGGCAAACGCCTCCTGCAAGCGTTCCTGAGAGCTCTGCTGAAACTGTTCCTGCATGGAAGTGCTCGGAAAAGCAACAGTCACTCATCCTGGAACTGGCCGGGAAGACCGGGCTGAATGACTCTGCCCTGAACGAACTGTCTACCCGAAGATTCAACAAAGTCGTTGCCATGCTCAACCGCATGGAAGCCTCCGGGCTGATCGACGAACTGATGAATCGCTCCGGTGCGACATCCAAACGTTCGGCATCAGGCAGGAACAACTACACCCGCCGTCCCGCTACGACCTATGCCGGCAACTCCAACCCGTACTGACCATGATCGCTCATGCAACCCGGCCAATACGTTCATACTCCCTGGACCCAGCTATGGCATTGGTGAAGAAGTTTCCTTCGGAGGCTTCTGCACCTTCCACCATACGCCCGGACTATCTGTCTCCTTCGTCGGTCAAATCGTACCTGTCGTGTTCTCTGCGCTTCTTCTTTGAGAGGGTGGCACAGATACGGAAAGCAACAACGATTGCCCTGTATGTCGGCAAGGCCATCCACGCCACACTCCAGTCCTTCAACCTCGCCCGATGGCGGGGAGAGGACAGTAGTGAGACGGCCATGGAAGAAGCCTTCTCCGCCCACTTTCTGGAGCTGGAGAAGACGGAAGGTCCCGTGGACTATGCAGACGAAGAAACGCGCCAGAAAGTGCGTTCCTGTGCATGGAACACCGTCAAAACCTACATGGACTCTGACGAGGTTTCTTCGCAGATGCCCCTGGGAGTGGAAGTCGGCTTATCTGCCACCATACCCGGCCTGCCGGTTCCCGTACGAGGCGTCATCGACCTCGTCCAGCACGACCTGACGGCAGTGGACTACAAATCCGCTGCTGCCAAACCTGATGCCGGGCACGTCGCCTTTGATCACGAGCTTCAACTGGTCACTTACCAGATGATGATCGAAGAAGCCACGGGAGACACGCCTCCGTCACTGGACTTGATCTATTTGGTCAAGACGAAGACGCCGCAGGTGATCCGTGTCAAGATCCCGCCAGCCAACGAACAGCGTAAGCACCGCGTCGCCGACCTGTACAAGATTGCCTACGAAGGCATCACCACTGAGCGTTTCCATCCCCAGCCCGGGATACAGTGCTCCTGGTGCCAGTACAAGAAGGAATGTTTCGGATGGTGTAGACGGTAAAGGGAGAAGATGCTATCGATTCAGAAGCCGCCTGCCGTGAGGCCGGCTTCTTTTTAGGCGAGGATTGTGCCAACAGATATGCTTTCCTCCTTTACAGGAGAAAAAGCATGGACTATCTTTCTTCAGAGTGTGTCCATGAGTCAATCTTTGCAATTTTTAGATCTGTTTGCTGGAGCTGGCGGATTATCCGAAGGCTTCATACAAGCAGGCTTTGAACCTGTGGCACATGTCGAAAAGGATGAAGCAGCATGCCTGACATTGCAGACTCGTATGACTTGGCATTGGCTTCGCAAACGTGATGAACTAGAGCCATATATTCATTATCTTGAAGGTAAAATAGATCGACAGTCCTTTCATTCTTTTGCTCCATCCTCTGTCTCTAATTCGGTTATTCATTCCACAATCGGAGATGATACGTTACGGAATATTTTTTCGCGTATTGATGCACAGCTGGGTGATCGCAAGTTGGATCTCATTGTTGGAGGTCCTCCATGCCAAGCATATTCTCTTGTAGGTCGTTCACGACATGCTAGAGGCATGAGAGGAGATCCCCGTAATTATCTTTTCCGTTATTACGCCGAATTTTTGAATCGATATAAACCTCGCTATTTTGTCTTCGAAAATGTCTTGGGTCTTCTTTCTGCCCGAGACGAAGGTGGGGTATTATATTTCGATATGATGCGTAAACTTTTCCGGGAATATGGCTATGAGACCGAATACCAGATACTTTCTGCAGAGAATCATGGAGTTCTTCAAGGAAGGAAGCGTATCATTCTTATCGGCAAGCACGGATTGGGCAAAGATTTCTATCCTGAAATACCAGTGGTTCCATCACAATTTACAGTACATGAGGCCTTTAGAGATCTGCCATTCTTGCGTGCTGGAGAAGGAGATGTAAGAAGAGCTGAACGTAGTCCATTACCATTGGATGCATGGTTGTACAAGACGGAAATCCGTAAAGATTCTTTGCCATTGACGTGGCACTGTGCCAGGCCTCATGCAGAAAGAGATCTCATAATCTATCACCAAGCAGTCTCTTTGTGGAACAAGGAAAAAAGGCGATTGACGTACAACGAATTGCCTCAGTCGCTTCAGACACACCGAAACAGGGAGTCCTTTCTCGACAGGTTCAAGGTTGTAGCCGACAATTTGCCTTGTTCACATACAGTCGTAGCGCATATTGCGAAGGACGGACATTATTACATACATCCGGACATTCGTCAGAATCGCTCCCTGACACCACGCGAAGCCGCCCGGTTACAGTCATTTCCTGACGATTATTATTTTGAAGGCCGCAAAGATACTCCCTCCCGAACCGCTGCATTTACCCAGATAGGGAATGCAGTTCCAGTCCTTCTTGCCAAAACTATAGCAACCACAATGAAGGAGAAATGTCTGTGAATGAAAATGATGATCATGTAATAAGGCCTGCTGGTCGCCACATATTGACAATCGGGCGAGAACTAATCCAAGATCCAAGCGCTGCAGTTCTAGAACTTGTTAAGAACGCTTATGATGCTGATTCTCCTAAAGTACGATTGTCCTTCCAAGCGCGAGACAATGATGGAATTACGATCATAGTGGAAGATCATGGTCATGGCATGAGTAAGAAAACTGTTTTAGAAGCATGGCTTGTACCTTCCACATCCGATAAATTGGTTCGTCATAAAAGTCCGAAAGGACGGATATTACAGGGACGTAAAGGTGTAGGACGATTTGCAGCATCAATGCTAGGAGATATATTGGACATGGAAACAGTAACAGAAACCGGAGAGCGAACCCGTGTTTTGATGGACTGGATGGCCTTTGAAAACTCAACTTATCTTGATGAAGTCCGTATACCCGTGACTACTGACTGGACGAATGTTTCCTCTGGTACGAGAATGACGATAACCGGAGCAGGAGAATTCCGAACTACATGGACTAAAAAACAGTTTGATCGTTTGAGAAAAGAGCTAAAAAAACTTGTTGTACCAACGACTTTGGCTTCGGATTTACAGAAAGAGGATGATTTCGATATACTATTGAATATTGAAGGATTTGGTGAAGATTTGGATTGGAACGGTACTGTAGAACCTTTTCCCGTTTTTGATTTGTATGATTATCGAATTTTTGGTTTTGTGGAAAAAGATGGGAAAGGTGAGTTAATCTACCATCAGAAAAAATTTGAACGCAATTCTATTGAAGAAATAATTGCAATCAATGAAAAGGAGATTGGAAGATGTGGCCGGATTGAAGTAGATATTCGCGTCTTTGATCGGGAATCTTCTTCTATCGGAAAACTTATACAGCGTGGATTAAAGGATGAATCAGGTAACTATATTGGTAAGCAGGAAGCTCAAAGGCTATTGAATGAATCTTGTGGAGTCGGAGTTTATCGTAATGGTTTTCGCATTCGTCCATTAGGAGATCCTGATTTTGATTGGCTCAAACTTAATCACAGGCGTGTACAGAACCCATCGATGTGTATAGGCAGCAATCAGGTGATCGGATTTGTGCGTGTCCAGTCGGAGGAACTGTCAGGTTTAATTGAAAAAAGTGCTCGTGATGGATTAAAAGAAAATGATGCATATGAAGCATTGAAATCTGTAACAACAAAGATTATTTCCAAGCTGGAAGCTAAACGATTTAGTCTCAGGAAACAGGCTGGATTGAGTCGGAAGGTTGTACAGGTTGAAGAAACCCTTGAAAAATTCTTTACTCTACGTGACGTTCGGAAAAAAATCAGCAAGAAACTTGCAGATCACAAGGTAGAACCTGAAGTGATCGAGTCCGTAATGCAGTCTATAGATGATGCAGAACAAGAAAGAGATCGTCAAGTAGAGGATATTTTGAAGGAATTCTCTATCTATCAAGCACATGCAGCACTAGGTAAATTAATCAATATCATTTTACACGAAGCAAGGAAGCCTCTTAGTTTCTTTCGCAACAATGCTAAGAATATAGAAGGGTTGTACAAACTCTATCTAAAAGAAGGGAAAATTGAGATCATCAAGGAGAAATTGCTTCCTGTCATTGCTTTGTTCCCTGAAAGATGTGGAAGACTGACAGAGCTATTCAGTCGTTTAGATCCTTTGGCCGCTGACAAACGCGAAAAACCAGCAGATTTTTCCCTTGGACTGCAAATTCATCATATACTTGATATATTTAAACATGAAGCCGACATGAATGGTGTCGAATTGCAACTGATAGATGATCCGCGAGTATTCATACATGGATGGATTCAAGATATAGATGCTATCTTTAGTAATTTGTTAGATAATAGTCTATATTGGATAAAGGAAAAATCTTCTCACACAAAGAAAATATGGATTGAAATTACTGCTGATAGCAAAGGCAAGCCGTTGTATATTGATTACAGAGATACGGGACCAGGAATAGATGATACTTTAATTATCGAAGGTTCTATTTTTGATCCAGGATTCTCCATGAAACCAGGAGGTCACGGATTAGGGCTTGCCATTGCTGGAGAAGCGGCACGCCGATTGGGATTTAGTCTGAAGGCATTGTCTAATCCGGGTGGGGTGTGGTTTCGTATGGAAGCAATAGAGAAAACTAATCAGGAAACATTGTGATGAAAACGTTGCGTATACTTCTAGTAGAAAATGAACAGGACGATATTGATGCGTGTAATCTTGCTGCAAGCCTTTTCAACAGAGAAGAGTACAAGATCGAAATTATTCCATGTAAATCCGTCAATGATGTAAGAGAAGAATGGGAACAATATTCCAAAAAATTGTGGAATGAAAAAGAACATCGTTTTTTCGATGGTGCCATTATTGACCTTCATTTAGATGATGATAATAAGAATGGAATTGAAGTTGGAGGGAATGAAGTAGCTCATAAGATTGAAAATCTTTTGCCTAAAACCCCTCTTGTTATTCGTACGGGTACACCTACTGCGCTCGATTCTTCATTGAATCATATCAAATGCTTAAAACGTGATGTTGAAGAGGCAGAATTTGAGAATTTGTTTAACTGGTTTCTGAATATCAGAAAAACCGGACTAACCAACATTATGTCGGGAGGCGGAGAAATAGAAAGCAAGATGAATGCTGTTTTTCAAAGAGTACTTATGCCTCGAATTGAAACTTGGATTAAACATGCGAATGAAGAGAATCCCGGCAGTCTGGAACAAGACACTGTACATCAGTTTGCCACAGCTTCCGTATCAGTAAATGAACAAGAAAAGATACTAAAAAATGTTGAAAGGGGGATGTTACGCTACGTTCTGAGTCATTTATTTACTCTTCTGGATGAAGATGACGAAAAATATTATGCAGAAGAATTTTATCTAAGTGACTTGGAGACATCTCCTCAATCAAAAATACGACAAGGCTCTTTGTGGAAAAAAGATCAGACAATATTCGTAGTATTGACTCCAGCTTGTGATTTGGTCATTCGTCAAAGCGGTCAGTGCAAAACAGACCGGATTCTCCTCGCTGAAATTGATCCTATAAATAGGTATTGTTATCCAAAATTTCTGGACAGAATGAAAAAAAGAGATCCGGCCTTTGATGAAAATTTATTTATCCGGAAGTTTCTCTTGAATACATACGCTCCATATCTTCATTGGGTTCCATCGTTTTATCCTGATATAGAGCAAGGAGGATTGATCAATTTTCGAAAACTTGTTTCATTAAAAGCATCTGATTTGTTCAATCAATACCAAAACCTGAATATTCATATTTCACATCATTTCATCAAGGATATAACATCAAGGATGTCATCATATTATGCTCGTCAAGGTCAGCCAGATCTGAATATTTCCAGTCACCTCAATCAATATGTCGAGCAATTAACCCATCAAGAGTCTTCTGAAGAAGCTGCTGCACCTTGAATCAATTTGCTGCATTGCTGAATGAATAATGGATCATTGTTGAGCTGGCATTCCCAAATGACAATGACGTTCCAGCCCATTTCTTTTAGCAGAGATTGAACAGTTTGGTCTCTTGTCATGTTTTTCTTAAATTTATCCGTCCAGAATTCAACATTACTCTTAGGCATGTAAGCGAATTTGCATCCCGGGTGCTGGTGCCAGAAACAGCCATGAACGAAGATGATAGTTTTGTATTTCGGCAGAACGATGTCTGGTTTACCAGGCAGGTCCTTTCTCTGGATACGAAAACGGAAACCCAGTTTATGCAGCGCTGAACGCAAAAGAAGTTCAGGTTTCGTGTTCTTTCCTTTGATGCCGGACATTATCCGGCTACGCTTTTCTTTGCTGACAATATCCATTCCGTGCAAAGAATAATATATTCAAGCGTGTCCTATTGCCATCCAAATATAAATTTTATGAGAGTACAATTGACATCCTGAAAAACCCCCTCTCCCAGCGTCATATATCCATGAGGAAATAGCTTCACTACTTCCTGTCTGTGCCCGCCTCCCGGTCTTGTTCCGGGAGGCGGGCTTTTTGTTGCAACAAACCAGTCATCAATGAATATGAATACTCATACATCCACACGCGAACTTTATCGCAATCGCGATAACAGCCCGCTGGACAGAGTCCAGATCCGACGTGTTGCCCCCTCCGTCTTCGCCGACCGCGAAGATGACAGCCGTTCGAAGAAATACCGCTTCGTTTCCTCCGACTCCCTGCTCGACCAGATGGAAGAAGCCGGGTTCCTTGTCGTCGGAGCCCAGGAACAGCGTACCCGGAAACCGGACGGCACTCCCACTCGCAAGCACCTGATTCGCTTCGCCCACCGGGATGTGCTGGAACACAACCGTGACCAGCGCATCGAAGTGGTCATGATCAACAGTCACAACGGCAGCTGCTCCTACCAGCTCATGGCAGGCATCTTCCGGTTGGTCTGTACCAACGGCCTGATCGTCGGGGCACGTATTGCCGCCATCAACATCCGCCACATGGGCCATACCGGGGAGGATGTGATTGCCGCCAGTCTCCGGTTGGCCGGAGAAACGCCCCGTATCATTGACGACATCTATCGTATGCAGGGAGTCGAACTTCCTTACAAGCGTCAGGTGGACTTCGTTCATGAAGCGGCACAGCTGCGTATGGGAGACGACTACGAAGACAGGATACGTCCCGAAGCTCTTCTGTCGCCCCGGCGCTGGAACGACATCGGATTTACGGAGGGAGGCCCGGCTACCGTTTGGCAGTGCTTCAACCGGGTTCAGGAAAACCTGATCCGGGGAGGCGTTCCCTTGAAGCCACAGAAGGAAGGTGCTTATCGTCGTCGTTCCCTGCGGGCGCTCAACGGTATTGACGGCAACACGCGCCTGAACCGGGAGCTCTGGGATCTGGCCGACAGCTACACCCTGAACAACTGACCTGAGACGACCATGAGAAGAAAACATCATCTACGGTTGAAGCGCATGAGACAGATTCCATCCCTGACCGGACTGGAACTGTCTATTCTCCTGTACCTTCACGGAGACTTCGAACGAAGCGATGAGGAAATCACGGCAGAATGCCATGGTATCGAACAGGAGAGCGTCAGGCATGCCGTCCGTGGTCTGGCAGGGCGGGAATTCATCATCCGTACGAAGGAAGAGGAATTCCTGCTTCGTCCCGACTGCTGGCTGATTACCTATGCCGGACGGCAGGCGCTCAGGCAATGGGTATTCTCTGCCGCTCCGGCTCGTCGATCATCCCGGACAAGGGTTACCGCATGAGGTACGGCCATGAACATGAAAGGCATCATGATCGCCCTGGTAGTGCTCGTACTGCTGTGTCTGTTGGGGCCTGTCGTAGTCGGAATCCTGTCGGCTCTGGTAGCCGTAGCTCCATACCTGTTCGCCGTGCTGTTGATCCTGGGCGTCATCGCCTTCTTCCGCAAGTAACCCTGACAGGAAAGGAATGAGATATGAAGACGATTCCCATCATCGCGCAACTGCGTTCCACGAGCGAATACGATACGGACGCTCCGTACGTGTATCTGGAACTGGACGAGAAGCTACTGGCCCGGATCGAGAAGGCGGTGTCGCTTTACAGCAGTCATCAGAACGATCCTTCACTGGGGTTGAGCAAGCTGACGATTCACGGGCCGTCCATGACGGCTCTGGTGAACCTCCCGGAATTGACGGAAGAACAGCAGAAGTCTCTGGACGAAGACGAAAGCATCCTGCTGGCTTCGCCGATTCCGGAGACGGAACTGGATACACTGGAAAGCTGTATCCGGCTCTGTGGTGAAGACATCGACATCCTTGATGCCCTGTGTTTGTACGCCATAGCCTGTAACAAGCACACAAGGGATATGTACGAAGCCAATATCGGGGCAGTGCTGAGACACCTGTTCGACTCACACCATCACCCCGGAAAGGAGGGCTTGCCTGATGCTGACGATTGAGAAGTACAAGGGCACCCGCTTCTGGGCTGTCTTCCGCGACGGAGAGCTGTTGGCCGTGACCGTGTACAAACGAGGAGCTCAGGCCATCGTCAGGGCACTGGAAGGCAAATGTAAATGAATGCCTTCATTCAGCAGCTCTTCTTCATCATGAAGTCGGGCTGTTTTTTAGCTGTCAGGCATGAAAAATCCTTTGTGTTCAAGCTGAATATCAATGTGTTGCTTTTTGTTAGTGCGGAATTTAAAATTCCTTCATGAAACGCGCAATCATAGAAAGAATCGCCCCACTGGTCCCTCATCCCGATACATGGCTCCCCCCGGATCATGATGATCCCGTTCTCCAGGTCATCCCTTTGGAAATGGCGAATAAAATCAGGAGGATTCAGACCTTGCTGGGACGTCCCGATGCCGGCTGGATCATCGCCAGGTCATACGCCCGGGAAGAAATCATGCCCCCTGCCTGGTTCAAGGAACAGACAATACGCAGAACAATCAAACTCCTCATGGGCAAAGAAAACAATGCCGTCCTGATGGAAGCCATCGCTCTTTCAGGCGAGATGGCAGCAGGGGCACGCAATCTTATTCACGCCCTCCTCCTGAATGACGGATGCGATTACGATGAAATCAGTCGCATCAGCGGCATCTCCTAGGAGATTGTTCGTGCTCACGAAGAACTCTTCTTCAACGTCAGGGATCGCCGGGATGAACAAACCTACCTCTCCGGCATTGTCTACCCCAATGGAAGAATCGACGAACTGCGTCCCGATTATTTCGACGCAGCGGGCAACAGGGAATTGCTTCTCCGGACTGGATTCAACAGTACCGTCAGGCAGACGGCCTTCCTTGCCGGGCTGCAAATGACCAGCCCCTATGCCCAGGGAAACAATGCCGAGAAAACGGACAAGATCTGCCGGGACATGCTGGAGCGGGCCGCCATGGCAACCGGAATGGGCATAGCCAACAGCTCCCGGCATCCCCTGGGTCCTGTCATCAGACAGGTCGCCGTCAATGTAGCGCATCAGGTCAAGCCCGATGGATTTGGTCAACTGATCAGCCTCGGGGATACGATGAAGCAGGAGCTGGAACAACTTGCCCGGAACAAAGCGGAAGCTCTGAACCGCAACATGAACGACATCCCCCGGGAACCGGTTCCCCTCACCTCCAACCACGAACAATAATGAAGATGACGAAAATGCAGAAAATGAACCAGCTGCCTGTCCATGCCGTGATGACGACGAAGGAACTCAAGCAGCGAGGCTTTACCAACCAGGATCTGACCCGTGCCGGGAAAGAAGGTGTTCTTGTCCATTACGGGTACGGAGTCTGGGCTCGTCACGTTCCTCTCTGTCTGTATGAAGCGCTGAAAACATTCCAGAAAGAATCGCAGAGTTGCCACATAGGTGGACGAACCATTCTGCACCTTCTGCTCGGGGCGCCTAAACCGGAACGAATACAATTGTTTGATCACCGGGAAGCAGGAAAGTATCCGAATGCTTTTAATTATTCGGGGCGGATTCAGACAGTTCCATGCAGAATATTCAACGACGAATACTTTTTTGATGAATGTTGCGGTATCATCGAACGTGACGGACTGTACTGGTCTACTCCTGTCCGGGCATTGCTTGAGAGCATTGACATGATCGGGAATCTTGATGATTGCCGTATCATCATCCGGGCCATGGAGCAACTGAAGGAAATGGACATGGATGATCTGGGGGAGGTTCTGGAATGCTGCCAGAGGGAAAAGGTCAAGCGCTGGTTCTTCTACCTTGCCTCCAAGGTGTCGCGGGATTGGGCATGGGCTTGTACCCGGGACTCGGTTGTCCGGAAAGCTCTGTCGAACAGCATATATTCTCTGCACACACCGGGAACGTACGTTTCTGATTTCAGGGTCACAGTGCCGGAAGAGCTGGAACGGGAGTTCCCCCGGTATAGGCCTTTCGGGTTTTTCTGAATGTAAATGGAAGGTTGGACGGCGTTTTTTAAGAAACACCGTCCAACCTTCAGAAGTATTGTTGTCTTTCTTGATTATTGATAATAAATAACTACAGAACTCCCTGAACTACTAAGGGGGGAACCTGGATAAATTCATATTTAGTATATGAAATAATATAATAGATGGTATCTCCATTGTAGTAAATGGAGTATTGTAGTTATTCATTCATAGCTTGTTATGTCATATTTTTTCGTTTCAACAACCCCGGAGTTCTTTCTGGAGGAGGTACACCTGAAAGGAATCGCAACGATCCGTTTTTTCGATGCGCAAGTCACTTGGGAACAAGCGGGCCATTTCCTTGATGTCGTCGAGTTTAACCTTGCCTGACTGTGTAATCTTTCCGCTGCGTATGGGGGCCTTTCCATTCAAAGGCCAGTTATTCTTCTGAGCCTTCTTATAAATGTATCCCAGTAATGTACGTAGCCGGTCATGGAAGGAGTCGCCCGTCAGACGATTTCTGCATGAGAGGAAGTGTCTGACAAGTTCGCGAACACAACGGGCATGGTCGATTGTTACGGCAGGCTTATCCGGCTGGTCTGCCACGGCCAGTACGAGTAACAAGCGGTAGGCTATTTCCATGATTCGTGCCTCATGTTCTACTTCAGCATGATACGTCACACACAGGGCTTTCAGATCACAAATTGCATTTAGTACCTGTTCTGGCTCATCTACTCCAACTTCAACAAAAGAAATCGTATCCGATTCATCAACCATTATGGGTCGACGGGCTAAAATATTTTTGATCAAAGTGTTCCACCCGTTCAGGTCGGGGTCCGGATTTTTGTCTGGTTCATAGGTAACGATTTGCCCCCGTTCCAGGTCCCGAAAGCTTGATGAGACCAGGCAACGGGCCATGAAACCGGATTGAAGCATTCCTTCATCCCCCAGGACTTGTTCCATGGAGTCATATTGGGTTGCCCATACCAAGGCAAGACATGGACTGTTGACCCGGTCTCCAGATCGCCCGATACGGTCTGTTTTGATCGCATCGCCGCTGAAGCCGGCCAGATATGGTTTTTCTCCTGACAGATTGTTACCGCCATACCCCACCATGACTTTCTTGACTTGTTCACGAGCTTCGGATGAAGCTGACAATAAGGATTGGTCTGGTGAATCGGATAATTTTTGGACTAAAGCCTCCGGGGTAATGTCTTCAATGGTAATATCACCATGGCAGGCAAGCCGCCGCTCCAGAGAATGAATTTTGAGTAACAGGTCGGCTCTTTCTTGCATTGCCTCTTCCTGTAAATCCGGAGATGGTCGTGGCATTGAGTCCTCCAGTTTGCGGTATTGTTCATCGAGCCTCTTTTTTTCCCGTTTCCACAGAGATTTTTGTGTCGCCAGGGAATACTCCCTGGCTGTTTCTATTTCTGTGATGACTTTTCTCAGGTAATCCATAGGACGCGATTTTCCTACTCCGGAGCCTTCAACAACCAGTAAAAACAGATTGGATCGGACCCTGTTTCCGTTGAATTGCAGGGAGTAGACTTTCCCGAGACATCCCGAGAGCAGGCCAAGAAACTGAACTCCTACAATGTTTTCCGGTACGCGAAAGGCCTCGACAACATTTTGTACGGTTCTTTTCAGAACTTCCGGTAATAGTTCCGTTGGGAACGAAATATCGGGTCGCTGTGGTTCACAGGGCGGAATGAGCTGTTGCATGATCAGATGACCTCCTTTCCGATAGCCGTGAAAGAAAGAATCTCCCCGATCAAATAGTTCTGGTGGCTTATATTGGCCTCTCGAACATCCTTTTTACCGTTGGGCAATATTAAAGCGTGAACAGAAGCGGCAATACCTGCCAGGAGACTCGTCGCCTTGGCTTTCCCTTCTTCTCCTGCCTCGTCTGCATCAAAGGCCAAAAGGACATGCTTACCTCGAAAATATTCCGCCCGTTCAGGATTAAAACTCTTCACACCGTTAATGGAGACGATAGCAGGGAACTCTTTTTCAGGCATGCCCGAGTGAAGAATGGCATCCATGGCAGCGATGGCATCGGTTTCTCCCTCCGTAATAATGCAGTGGGTAGACCCAGGGATGGCATGAATGCCCCACATGGTTACTGTCCCGCAAACTTTCATGAAAGGGCTGTCAGTAGGACCGGGAATGGTGTAAGGATTCCCATTCATACTGAATCCAAATCGGGTGGCCCAGGGTTCTTTCAAGCGAGCTTTGACCCCGATATACTTTCCATTCTCGTCTGTATAGAGGAAGCAAAGCCCTCCTTCCGGGCTTAAGCCTAACGCATACCATGGCCTGGCGGCCATGTACATCAGGGTTTCTTCAGCGAAACCAAGAATAAGCGCCATTCGCTGGACCTTGAGGTGTTCTAGGAAAATAGCCATACGAAGGCTTTCACATCCCATTTCCTCAATATTGGTTAGAGGCTGTGTTTCCTTGGATATGACAGCCTTAACTGCGGGTTGTAACTCAGGAATTGCGGAGAAATCGTTATCCGACTGCATACTTTCCTTGATGAAATGGATGATGTCGGAATAATTCTCCTGCATCGTCCATTGCTTGTGAGCGCACACCAGGTCGAAAATTGTTCCTGCTGCATCGCAAGCAAAGCAGTTGAACAGAATAGTTCCGTCCTCCATGACGCTGAAAGAGCAGGATGGATTATGATCGTTATGAATGGGACAACAAACGGTCTGCTGATGCCCTGGGTGATTACTATAGAGTTCGTTGAGGTACAGACTACGCCCTCTTTCTTTATAGATGCGAGCCAAGGTAGCGTTGAATGCTGTCAGGTCTTTCTTGATGTTTTGATAGTCAATAAACATTGTGTTCTTTGTGGTTGCCCGGCAGCTGTGATCTGGTAGGATATTCGAGGATACCCATCCTTGGAACTCCGCCTGATCGCAGCATGCGCGGGCGGGGTTTCTTATTTTGCCAATTCGGTTTGGCGGTCAAGCCATGCGTGGACATCCAAAAGGCGGAACCTTTTGATTCCACCACGGCGGTTGTTCTGGACCAAAAAGTAGGGAAGTCCGCATTTTACGAGTTCGTCTACCTTCTTGGTCGAGATCTTCAAGTGTTGAGCCAGTTCGGCCCTATCCATGATATGGGCAATGCCGCCCAAATCTCGAAGTTGTCTCTGTGGTTTTGTCGGTGACATGTGCGGAGAATTGAATTTTCTCTGCAGAATGTCAACACGTCATATACTGCTAATAATAAGACGTTTGCAATGTTTATATATTGCGTTTAATTAAGAAATAGTAGGGTTTATTAGGCCTTTTACAGCGAGGAATATCCTCGATTTCTGAGCAAAAAGTGAACATAATGGGGTGTATTAATAGAATATGCGTTTAATTACGTATAATGAACATTATGAAATACTTGTGATGAATATGCTGATTTTGTCATACTGTAATCTCTCAGGTAGTCACGCGGGAATCGACACCACATTTTCTCGGTGCTTGGATAGGATTCGTCCTACTGGCGGAGGAGATCAGTGAGAAGTGCTCCGAAAACAACCGAACTTGCCTGCTTGGAAAAGTACCAAAAAATCCGATCTGATAAAATGGCACAAGCGTTATAATGGAAGTAAGCAGATCAGGACTATTGTAGATATCCCGAAGCATGCTCTGGAACTAGCATGTTGCGCGCTTACCTCGTCCACACACAAGCCAGCCCATTCCCGCATCCGTCAGGGAACGTGGAGTTCCCCCTATATCTCCTGCACGAGGCCATGGGATTGTGATTTTTTTCTCAGAGGCATCAACTTGAGTGTTATTTTGCAAAAAAGAAAGAATCTTTCCTATATTCGCCATTTGTTTCAGATGAAGGGGATAATCATTGTGAGATGATATTGTTTCTTCAACGCGATCTTGAAGCCACTTCAACCCCGGGCGACTTATTTCATGCCATTTTTGAATATAAGTCCAAGGAGCAAACCACGGGATCTTCTTTAAGAACGATTCAGAATCAAATTTATTGTATTTTATAAATTTCTTTATAGAATATTCCCATATAGGAGATATAGGTTCCCTTAGCCTATGCCCTTTTATCATTTGCTTTATGTCTTTTATCTCTTTATCAAATGGCTCTTTGCCGTATTTTAATATCAGCCAGAAAAGAGTATCGACCAAAATATCGGAAGTTATCTTGTGTTCATGTTGTAACTTGATCATCTGCTGATGCAGTTTTTCAATTTGTAACCAGCTATTAATAGCCAGATCCGCTTCATCTGGCTCATATCCTTCTTGGCTATGTAATTGACGCCGATATACCGCTTCTGGCTGCATACCGAATAATTCTGCATGACTCCATACATATGCTAGAAAGGCATTGTTCCAGCCATAACGGGGAGACCAAATACCCATTGTATATAAGTTGTATTCCTCATCACACCAGGAGTAGATAGGATCTTCTATTGAGGCCTTTAGCTCTATAAATCGGACATTAATTTCGTACTTGTCATTCTCGTTTTTGTGAAAAACAAATTCCAATGTTCCTGGGGGATGTTTTATTTCAGAAGGTAAACGGCTCGGTTTTTTGCTTCTTTGAATACGAGTATAATGACGGCAACAGATGTGTACAACAATTTGATGTGATGAGATAGAAGGTATTGATACTTTGAGGATACGCTTTCCTTTTTGAGGAGACTGTCGAGTCGAAGAATCTTCGAACTTGGCTTGGATGTTAAGGTTATGATTATAAAGCAATTCAATCCTGCCGGAGCTTTGCCCCATTACCACATCACATTCTCTTAGCCTTAATCTCCCTCCGCCGTTCTGTTCTGGGCAAGGAAATAAGATCGATTCTAATGATGGCCTTGTATCGTTGTCACTCATGAATAACTTCTATTGTTGATTTTGAGGCCGGATAGCAAAATAGCTTTCTCCCTCCTTGTCTGTTTTCGCTTGGACATAGTGCTTAAGCAAAATCTCCACGCTGTTGCCCATGGCTTTGGCAACAACTGAAGTATTCGGTTCAATGGCACACATGTAGGTCCCGTAAGAATGCCGTAGCCCATCTTTTTTCCATTCAATGCCTGCTTCTTTTAACGTCATGATATCCCGGCCTTGATTCCATTCCCGTTGCTCTCTCGTATCCCCCGCCAGCAGGTAGCCCGATTGTTTGCCTTTTTTCTGAAGCCACCATGTCATCCAGGCACGGAATGCTTCATTAACGGGGATAAGCCGGTCTTGGCCGGTCTTTGATTTAACATGCTCTATTTTCAGGAAACCGTTTCCAAGGGCTTGCCCTATTTCTCTCCATGTCAAACGAGTCAACTCTCTAGGGCGAACTCCCATAAATGCTGCCGTTATCAACCAGGGAATAGCTTTGGGACATACACCGATGGCTGTGTGAAGCAAGGATAAGAGTTCTTGTGGGGCATAGGATTCCCGGGTAGGCTCTTCAGCCTGAATAGGGGGAAGCAAGGCTATCGGATTCCTCGTGATATAGGCCCGCTTTTCGCACCAATTCAGGAATGTATTCAGGGCCGTTCTGTAATGTTTGATGGTTGTTTGAGACGGGAGGCCTCCATCTCTGCCAACCACAGTATCACGCAGGAGAGATTCGACTTCTTCAAGAACCTCTACGGAACCAAGTTCATCAATGTAAATAGCATCGGATAAATCCAACATCCTTTTCGTATCGGCCAGGTTGCGCCGACATTGCTTGACGGCGGTATCGCCCTTTTTGGTTTCAGCTTCTTTTTCTTTATAAAGGCTATATTCGTGGAACAGGTCTTCAATCGTTCGTCGGGCTATATCCTGTTTATGTTCCGCATCCATAGCGTATCGAATAGCCTCCTCTAGCGTTTGTGATTTCTTACCTTCCTGCATGCGCTTCTCCCGGTGTCTGCGCCAAAGGCGAATTGCTTGTCTCTCTGTTGGAGTCAGCAAAAATTCTGCTTCTTGCCTGACGACGATATCTGCGAATCGATTGTATGCTTCAATGGCTTCATCCACAGTACGATAAAAATGATTCTTCTTCACCCCGGCAGGAAGATCCCGTTTGATCTGGATATACCATGGGCTCTTCCTTTTGGGTTGATGGAGGATGTAGATGCCCGGAATCTGGATTTTTACTCGCTCATAGATATCCTGTGCAATGTCACCTGTTTTGTATGACGAGACCTTTCCCATGCTCATTACAGTACCAAAAACGGATCATAGAGGAATCTCTTTTTCTGACTTTTTTCTGACCATTGGCAATAAATCCTTATGGAATAAGCGATTCGGAATGACTGTTAATCACTAGGTCGTTGGTTCGAGCCCAACCGGGGGAGCCACTAATTTTCTAAGCCCTGTAATTTTAATGGATTACAGGGCTTCTTTTTTGTCTGTTTTGAGGCTGGAAAGGTGAAAAACCGCGGAAAAACAACCATAAGTGCTGACTAAATGTCATTTTTTGATTCCGTTCTGGCATGAAATTGGCGTTTCGGGGAAAATCATAAAACGCCTAAAGTCTAATCTGACGGCATGATTAAGGCGTGTACCGGCATATTCATGTTTGGACAGCATCCCGGATTGCAAAAAGGGAAACACGGTTATTTTTCCTTCAGGAGGGAAATGATGGATGTATCGTCTGCCTGGAAGATGCGGTTCCGGAAAGAGTATTGGGGGAAAGATGTTGGAACCGGAAAATGGCTCTGAGTCGTACATTTTTTCGTTCACCTAATTTTAAGCAAGTTATGATTTTTGTATCTCCGATTTTGGAACCGTGCATTCCAACGCAGCGTCTTGAATGCTGCACATAGCGCGGATGTTGCGGAGAAGGAAAGGAGGTCATGGCGCAATGCATAAGGCATTTCTGGAATGGTGTTGCTCGCTAAAAAGCGCAGGTATTTTGAGAAGGAGGGTGATGACAATAAAATTACTGAAATAATTGCAGTAAAAACATTGACCCGCCGCAATAATTCAGTAGGTTGGTATTGTTGACGGAAAATAACGGACGATAAGCTGCTGCGCATTTGAAAACATGAAAAAACATGATGTTGCTTATTTATGCAGAAATGAAGGCGTTGCAACCCTGTTTGAAAGAACAGGGGATATCCCTATGAGCTGCAAGCTGCAAGAGTGGTTTCAGGGAAAATGCATGGCTTCCGGCAATCATATCCGGGCCGACGTGTTCCCGTCCGGCAGGGGGCTGGCGGCGGATGGCGAAAGACAGGCTTTGGAAAAGTTGTGAAAACATATCTGGATAAAAATGTTTATGAGGCGGCTTTAGAACGCATAGCCTATTGTTTCCAAGAGTTTGACAATGTCCTGGTGTCTTTTTCGGGCGGCAAGGACAGCGGCGTCATGCTTAATCTCTGCTATCGTTACGCCGCCGAACAGGGCCTTCTGGATAAGCTGTCCATGTATCACCTTGATTATGAGGCCCAATATCAAATGACGACCGAGTATGTCACCAGAACATTTCTGGAGCAATTCCCCGGCATTCGTAAGATGTGGTACTGTGTACCGATCAGGGCCCAGTCCGCATGCTCCCTGGGGGAACCTTACTGGACGCCGTGGAGCGCCGCCCAGAAAAAACTGTGGGTGCGACCCATGCCGGAAAATCCCTATGTAATCAACGAAAAGAATCTGGACGTCCCGTTCCGGCACGGTATGGTGGACTATGAATTCCAGGATAAGCTTTCACGCCATTTTGCCAAAAAACACGGAAATACTGCCGTCATGGTAGGGTTGCGGGCGGATGAAAGCCTCAACAGATACGCCGCCGTTGCCCGCGGCAATAAAAGGACGTCTTATGAGGGAAGGAAGTGGATTACACGGGCTGATGCCGTGACCGTCAGCGCCTACCCTCTTTATGACTGGCGCGTCAGTGACGTCTGGACGGCTAACGCCCGTTTTGGTTTTGACTATAACCGCCTTTACGATCTCCTGTACCAGGCAGGCCTTACGATCGGGCAAATGCGGGTGGCAAGCCCGTTTAATGACTGCGCCCAGGAAAGCCTGAAGCTTTACAAAGTTATTGATCCTGCCAACTGGGCGCGCATGGTCGGGCGCGTCAACGGCGTCAACTTCACGGGTTTGTACGGAGGTACGACGGCCATGGGCTGGAAAACCATCAAACTGCCGCCCGGCCATACCTGGAAGTCCTATTATGAATTCCTGCTTTCCACAATGAACGAGAAAACGGCGGAACACTACAACAATATTTTGGAGAGGTCTAAAAAGTACTGGATGAAAGGGGGCACCGTCGATCCCGGAACTGCCGATGAAGTGCTGGCCGCCTATCCTCTGGCGACCGTGACGGGAAAGTCGGGCCGTTACGTCGACCGCGACGTCATTCAGTTTATGGGCTATCCCGACGACATGCCGGTCAGCAATTTCCGGCAGGTGCCTTCCTACAAGCGCATGTGCATCTGCATCATGAAGAATGATTACTTTTGCAAGTACGCCGGGTTCGGTCCAACCAAGGGAGCGATTGCCCGGCGCCGGGCCGCCGTCAATAAATACCGCAATATTTTATGAAAACCTCCTATCAATCCCCCGTTTACAAAATCCGGCGCGTTCCCCTGGACCAGATACGTTCCAATGCCTATAACCCGAACAGCGTAGCTCCCCCCGAAATGAAGCTGCTCTACCAGAGCATCAAGGAGGACGGTTATACGATGCCTATCGTTTGTTATAAGCTGGAGGACGGGACCTATGAAATCGTGGACGGGTTCCACCGCTGCCAGATCATGAAGACTTACCGCGATATTTACGAACGGGAGGGTGGCATGATGCCGGTGGCCGTAATCGACAAGCCTCTTGGAAATCGCATGGCTTCCACCATCAGGCACAACCGTGCCCGGGGATCTCATAATATCGCCCTCATGACCAATATTATCCAGGAGTTGACGGAGGCGGGCATGTCGGATGCGTGGATACTCAAAAATCTGGGGATGGACGCGGAAGAATTGTTGCGCCTCAAGCAGCTCAGCGGGATTGCCTCCCTGTTCCGGGACGAGGAATTCAGCCGGGCATGGGAATCGAAATAATATCAACCCGGAATCCATGAATAAATATGTCGCTCAACTGCTGGAAGTCATTCAGAAGAAAACAGGCTGTGACACGAGCGGCGCCGTGCGCTGGCTGGCGAATCAGGCCGGGGTGTCGGAAAGAACGGCATGGTACTGGAAACAGCAGGAGAAACTGAGAAAGGCAACGGAAAAGAACCTCGGCAGAATAGCCGAAGAATTGAAAAAATGAGTGAAATGCCTCACGCCATGCCATTGAATGTTGCAGGGCGCCCGGTTCTTCTTGTTTAACATGCAGCTTTTCTAAATGGCAGCATGATTGGATTGTTGGGTGCGCCGGCGGGATGTTCTTCCGCTCCCGGCACGGCAGCGAATAAAGATGTTCCGGAGCGGGGCAATGATACAGCCTGTTTACCGTTGTTCCGGACAGGTTGGAATAGGTTCGGGAATTGTGTTCCTTCATGCCGGAAAACATGATGGCCTGTTCCAGAACAGGCTGTCCACAGATGACCGCATTCATCTGTTTCCGGCCGTGTGAACAGTGCGGGAACGGTTTCTCTAAAGAGTAGTTGCATCCTGATATTTTTTGGATTATATCATTTTTCATGAAATGGCTTTTGATTTTCCTGATAAGTCCCTGCATGGCTTTTGCTGAAAGTATCAGGGGAGTCGTGATTAACGTGATTGACGGCGACACGGTCATCCTTCTGGAAAAGACGCCTGAACAAATGCGTACGCACCGGATACGGCTTGAGGGAATTGATGCGCCGGAAAGGGGGCAGGACGGGTATGAAGGCGCCAAGAAATACCTGGAAAAGCTGATTTGGGGAGAGACGGTTACAGTCCGGTATACCGAGAATGACAGGTACGGCCGTATTTTAGGGGAAATATGGCATGGAAAAATGTTCGTCAACGAAGAGATGGTGAAGGAAGGATGGGCGTGGATTTATAAAAATTTTTCCGCCAGCCGGAAGCTCGTTTCTCTTGAAAGGGATGCCAGAAAGGCCCAAAAAGGCATCTGGTCTGACCCGAATCCCATATCTCCGTGGGAATGGAAAGCAGCAAAAAGAAAGGAAAAATCTAAGGGGAAAAATACTGGGGAGATCCCTTATTAAATCGTTTTCCGGGAAAATGCCTCGTTCGTGATGCTGCTGGACAGGGGATTTTCAATAAGCAGGAAAAACGGATGCTTTTAACGGCGGGCGCGGTTCAGGAACATTTCCGTTGTGGCCTGCCCTCCTGCTCCGGTTCAAAGATAGCGGGGAGCGGAGTGTTTGCCCTGGAGCCCTGCCAGGGCCATGTTTCAGGAGCGGAGCGGTAAGGCAGGAGATAGTCCACAGCTTTTTGAATGGAAGCCCCGGCGGGGGTTTTCCGGTAACGGTAGTTCTTATCGCCCATGCGTTCTGCAAGATGCACCAGGTATCCCCATGCCTGAAGAGTGTAAACGCTGTATTGCCAGGGTTCCGCCCGTTTGAGTTCTTCGGGCTGGGATCCGTCGGGAGCGATGTGGCGGTCCATGTTGGCGAAGGCTTCCCCCAAGGAGACGGCTTCCGCCAGCCATTGGGCCGCTTCATGACTGCGGCCCAGGAAGGATGCCAAATGGGCGCATTGCGCCACATAAAACAGATAATGGTTGTTGCTGCACGTGTGTGCATGCCTGCCCTGCCTGCTGGTAGTCAGCCATGTGTAATACTGGTTCAGCCACGCATCCACCTGCTTCCATTCCTCTGCCGTTAGGGCATTGGAGCATTTCAACGCCGTCAAAGCTTCCAGGAATTCGGGCATGCGGTAAAGGTCGATGATGCCTCCTCCGTCTCCTTCCGTCCGGTGTCCGGGGCGAATTTGGGCATATTTCAGATGGGGCTGCATGCGGGTTGCCGGAGCAATGAACCAGGCTTTCAGCCATTGCCCGGCCCGGGAGGCGACTTGCGGATTCCTGCCGAGTTCATATTGCCGTCCCAGGCTGCAGACCGTGCCGATGAAAGCGGCCATCCTGCCGCTGTCGTCCATGCTGCGGAGCCGTTTGTTCTTTTTGCCGTCAATAGGTTTGTAAGGACCGTCCGGATTGGCGGGATCCGGCCAGTAATAAAGGGCATAGCTGACATATTCATTGGTCTGCGCTTTTTCTCCGAACAGGCTTTTTTTCTCTCCAAGGGTGATGACGGGTGCGTTCAGAGGACTGCCATGCACCATGGAAAAGAGAAGCGCCGTGAAAGGGAAAGAGATGAACCAAAACCTCCAAAATGCCATTACCCTATTCAAGCAGGAACCTTTTGCCGGGACAACCGGGAAATGGAGCAATGCCCTGATTTCCTTGCAGAGCCGTTTCCGGCCGCTTTCCCGGTCATCCGGGGGTGTGGCGCTGCGGAAAGAGATTCCGGAAAGTCAGTCCGGCCCTTTTCCCGGATTGCGGGTTTCCGCATCAGGCCAGATGCATGCCGCCGGTAACGCCAAAGACCTCCGCAGTAATGAAGCTGGATTCCTGGGAGGCGAGAAAGACGTATAGTCCGGAGAGTTCCACAGGTTGCCCTGCCCTTTTGAGAAGCGTTTTCCGTCCGAATTCCGGCAGGTCCTTCTGCAGCTGGCCTCCGGTTACTTGCAGGGCTGTCCAGATGGGGCCGGGAGCCACCACGTTGACCCGGATGCCTTTGGGGGCAACCTGCTTGGCCAGGGAGCGGCTGAACGCGATGATGGCCGCTTTTGTGGAAGCATAGTCCACTAGGTTCTTGCCGGGCTGGTAGGCCTGAATGGAGGAGCAGGTAATGATGCTCGTCCCCGGCTTGAGATGCGGAAGGGCTTCCTTGGCAATCCAGAACAGGGAGAACACGTTTACTTCAAATGTCTTGGTTAATTGTTCCGTGGTAATGTCCCGGATATCTTCCACCGCCACTTGTTTACCGGCTACCAGGGCCATGATGTCCAGTCCGCCAAGTTTTTCCAGGGCATCCCTGATGAGTTTTTTACAAAAGACTTCATCGCTGAGGTCCCCCGGCAGTAGGACGGCCTTCCGGCCCTCTTTTCTGATGAGTTCCGCCACTTCTTCGGCATCGCTTTGTTCTTCAGGAAGGTAGTTCAAGGCTACGTCGGCTCCTTCGCGTGCGTAGGCAATAGCCGCCGCCCGGCCTATTCCCGAGTCTCCCCCTGTGACCAGGGCTTTTCGTCCACGGAGCCTGTTGCAGCCATGGTAGCTTTGTTCCCCGGAATCCGGCACGGGTTTCATTTCGGATTGCAGGCCGGGGGCTTTCTGCTGCTGTTGTTCATATCCTTCCTGGCGGAATTCGCCGCGCGGGTCCTGTATTTCGTTAGTGCCTTCTGTGCTCATTTTTTCGTCAGTCATATTTTGATGCGGAGTTGACGGAAGGGGAAAAGCGCTGCCATGCGGGAAATAGCCGGCAGCATTCCCTTTTCCGGCATTCTTCATTCCTGTCGTGATGACCAGGCTTCGGACAGCCTGTTCAGGGAAAGACATGTTTTTATTTCAATATGCCATTGATATTTATTTATATAGGAATTTTCTAAATGTTGTTTTTATTGGCCGGAGAAAGTTATTTGATTTTCAGATTTCCTGAATTTCCCCAATCCACTTTAGGGGAAAAACATCCTTGGGATGATTGATGATTTTAGAATAATTTAATTTCTTCTTCTGTTTTACCACCGTTTTTGATGCCGTCCGTAAGTGAAATATCCGGCTGTATCCGCCAGGAGCGTCGGAAGGGTGGGAATGTCTTTCATTTCTACGGGGGTGCCAGCCGAAGGCGCCGCAGAAAGCCGGTATCTGGATGGTGTCAGCCCGTCCCCAAACGGCTAAGACCGGGGAACGAAGGGAAAAGATATTTCTTTCCTTCCTGTTTACAGGCGGAAAAAAAGAAATGAAAGAAAACGGAATCAGCTTTCTTCCTGTTCCAGTTTCGCTTTCCTGGCCAGGATTTTTTTCATGACGGCACGGCGATCTCCTTCCGGTATTTCCACGGGGTTGCCGCGATAGTCGCTGGTCATGGCGGCCAGGGCCCCTCCTACGTGGCGCATGTTGAAAATCGGCAGTTTCCAGGTGGAAGGCTTTTCCGGATCGGGTACGTAGGCAAAGTCGGAAGCGGGATGTGCCTCCCCGTCCACTTTTTTGTTTTGGATTCATGGTTGCGGTCCATGAGTAATGGACAACCGCCTTTACCGGCCATGGTGGAAAAGCTCCGGGATAAGACACGGAAATCCGCCTGCCCAACTTAATCAATATGGGAAAGCAGTTTATTCCGGGCTGTTTTCTTTTTTCCGCAGAGCGTGCCGGCACCGCCCGTTTTCCGCTTCCGCGTTTTACCCTTTACAAGAGGGCTGTGATAGATAAGCATGTCCTTATCAATTTATAATAATTCTTATTTATGGAAAATACATATCGTCATGCCCAGCTTCCGGAAGGGCGCGTTCCCGCCCTGCGCGTGGAACCAATGCCTGCGGATACCAATCAGAGCGGGGAAGTATTCGGCGGCTGGGTGATGAGCCAGGTGGACCTTGCGGGAGCCAATACCGCCATGCGCTATGCATTGAGCCGCTATATTGTGACGCGTGCGGTGAGCAGCCTGACGTTTGAAGCTCCTGTGCTGGTGGGCGATGTAGTGTCCTTTTATACGGATATTATCAAGGTGGGCCGCACCTCCGTCACCGTGAAGGTGGAGGTATATGCGGAACGTCTGACGAAGCTTTGCAATAACATTGCCAAAATTACAGAGGCGGAGCTGGTTTATGTAGCCCTGGGGGAGGATAAGAAACCGATTACCCTGGAAGAGTCCCGCGCCCGATTTGCGCAGTGCTGTTCTCTTGAGACGGGAGATTCCTCTTCCTGTTCCTGAACAGGGGCGGGAATTTTCCTCTTCAAGCTGCTTTTTTCCGTTTGCGGGTGATTCCCTTGTCTTTGTCCACCAGGGCGAAGATGAAGGAACTGGCCGCGGCAATGGCGCCGATGGTGGCGAAAGTGGTATGAAAGGCGGTTTCCACAGCCTTTCCGGAGGTAGCCGAATGGCCGCCGAAGCTGTCCAGCAGCAGGGAGGCCGCGGCAATACTGACAGCAATGGAGAGCTGCATGATCGTGGAAAGCAGGGAGTTTCCGCTGCTGGCGTCTGCATTGGGGAGGTCAATCAGCGTCAGGGTGTTCATGCAGGTGAACTGAATGGAGTTGGCCCCGCCCAGCAGCGCGAGCATGCCCAGGAGAATAAGTTCATGGGTTCCGGGGCCTACAAAGTGGAAGGAGGCCAGCAGCGCTCCTATGGTGAAGGTATTGACGACCATGATGTTCCGGTAACCAAATTTCCCGAGCAGACGCGGCGCAACCGTTTTTGCCAGCAGATTGCTCAGGGCCAGCGGAATCAGGGACATGCCGGACTGAAGAGCGGAATAACCAAGCACCACCTGGAAGAAAAGCGGCATCAGGTACGGCAGGCAGCTTCCGCCCAGGCGGCAGACGATGTTGCCGGCGATTCCGATGGCAAAGTTTCTGATGCGGAACAGGGCCGGGCTGAAGATGGGGGCTTTTGAACGGAACGCCAGCGCCCAGTACAGAAGCTGGAGAATGCCTCCGGCTGACGTGAGGATGGCCATGCGCGTCTTATCGGTTACGCCTCCCGCGGAGGAGAGGCCCATTGTAGCCAGCACGGCGGAGGAGGAGAAGAGGAAGAACCCCCGCCAGTCGAATTTCTGTTCCCGAACCGCTTTCAGGTCCGGCATCAGCTTCCGAGTGGCCCACAGGCCCGCCATGCCAACCGGGATGTTGATCAGGAATATCCAGTGCCAGGAAGCGTACTGCGCGATGATGCCGCCCAGCACCGGCCCCAGAAGGGGACCCAGCAGCGCAGGAATCGTCACAATGTTCAGGACATTGACGAACATGGAACGGGGATAGGAGCGCAGGACGACAAGGCGTCCGACGGGCATCAGGAAGGCGCCGCCTATTCCCTGGATGACGCGGCATGCCGTCATCATGGGAATGGAGGTGGAAAGGGCGCACAGGAGGGACCCCGCAGAAAAAACAGAGATGGCCAGCAGGAAAGTACGGCGGGAGCCCAGCTTGTCGGAGATCCATCCGGAGGCCGGTATCAGGACGCAGACGGTGAGCGTATAGGCCGTTACCAGGGAGTGGAGTTGCAGCGGATGGCTGTTGAAGCTGCGGGCAATGGTGGGAATGGCCGTGTTCAGGATGGTGGCATCCAGCATTTGCATAAAGAATGCCGATGCCACAAGAAAGGGCAGGTAGCGCAGAGCTTTGAAGGATGTCGGCAGTTTTTCCATGAAAGACCGCCGGCAGTATCCGGCCTGGCTCCATCCGGGGCAAGGCAGATGTTTGTTCCGCTTTACGCCCCGGGTTCCGGAGGGCGTCGCTTCAGCACGCGTTTGGAGAGCCATGCGCGCACGGGCTCGTCATAAAGCTTCAGGCACCCGTAAGCTACGGCAATGCAGAGGAGTAAGACGCCAGCCGCCACGGGGAGCGCACGGGAAAGAGGGACTTCCGCGTCGTGAACCCAGGCCAGGTAGAGATATACGATAGGATAGTGGGTGATATAAAGGGGATAGGAGATGTTTCCCAAAAACCGACTGGCTCGGGCGGAAATGTCTCCGGGGATGTCGCTGGCCCCGAGGAAGACTACCGCGGGAAAGATGACAATGATGCAGAAGGCGTCATACAGGCCGTTCAGGCGGAAATTTTCCGCGCCTCCTACATGGGGAGCCGCCAGCGCTCCCGCCAGAAGCAGGCTGCACCACCAGAAACCATGCCTGATCCGTCCCGGTTTGCACAGGCGGAACAGGAGCAGGCCGCCGAAGAAGGGGAACATGAGCCGTGTGAGCCCCACACGGCACTGTTCCGCATCCAGAGTCCAGCCGCCGATGTTGTTGCCCTGCGTGTAGCACTGGTGAATGAGGGCGCAGCCCGCCAGAAAGACCAGGACCGCCAGCCATCTGCTGGTAAACTTTCTGATGAGCACGGCGTAAAGGATGTTGGCGACGTATTCGAAGAAGAGGGACCAGGCCGGACCGTTCAGCGGGTGCATTTCCGACCATCCGCGCACATCCAGGGAAACGGGAACGGGCAGCAGCGTGAATCCCACGGTCATGACCAGCAGCATTTTCCATACGGGGGTTTGCGCAAGGTTCGGGAAGATTTCAGACCCCTGGAAGTAAAAGAGGATTCCCCCCAGCAGCATCCCCATGACCACCATGGGTTGAAGGCGCACCAGCCGCCGCTTGCAGAAGTTCCACAGGTTCATTTTTTCCCAGCGGTCGTCATAGGCGTATCCGATGACGAAGCCGGACAGCATGAAGAAGAAGTCCACGGACAGGTAGCCGTGGTTGATGATCTGGTCCATGTGGAACTGGAAGTCCCTGGCGCTGCCTTCAAACATGTGGAACAGGACCACCATGACGGCGGCCACTCCGCGGAGGCCGTCCAGAGCGGCGTAGTGCGGTTTGGGAGCCAGGACGGAGGCAGGGGCTGGAGTGCTCATAGTATATAATACGGCGGGAAGTGGCGGCGCTTGCATAAAAAAGCTGCCGCCTTTCCCCGAATTCCGCCTTCTGTCCGGCAGAAGGCGGATGAGAAAGTCCCGGATTTCCGTAGAGCGCCCGCCGGGCACGTTCAGCGTGACTGAAGCGAGACTCGGTTGATCAGAGGTTTGCTTTCCAGAAAGTCCCGGATGTTGTGCAGGGTGACTTCCGCAATATTGTGCAGGGCTTCTTTCGTGAAAAAGCCCTGGTGGGAAGTCAGGATGACGTTGTTGAAGGAAAGAAGACGGGCCAGAGTATCGTCATCAATAATCCTGTCGGATTTGTCTTCGTAGAAATATTCTCCCTCTTCTTCGTACACGTCCAGTCCGGCAGCTCCCACTTTTTTTGATTTCAGGCCGTCAATCAGCATTTCCGTGTTAATCAGCTTGCCGCGTCCCGTGTTGATGATCATCACTCCATCCTTCATTTTTCCAATGGAATCCGTATTAATCAGGTGTTCCGTTTCCGGAGTAAGGGGACAGTGCAGGGAGATGATATCGGACCGGGCGTACAGATCGTCCAGGGTGGTGTACGTAATGCCGGCTTCTTCCGCAAAGCGCTGGTCAGGGTGCAGGTCATAGGCCAGGATGTTCATCCCGAAACCTTTGAGAATGCGGATGAGGATTCTGGCGATTTTTCCCGTTCCGATGATGCCGGCCGTTTTTCCATTCATGTCAAAGCCCATCAGGCCGTGAAGAGAAAAATTGCCGTCCCTGGTGCGCCAGTAGGCGCGGTGTATTTTGCGGTTCAGGGAAAGCATCAGGGCTACGGCATGTTCCGCCACCGCATAGGGAGAATATTGGGGCACCCGCACGACGGGCAGTTCCGCTTCTTCCGCAGCTTTCAGATCCACATTATTGAATCCGGCGCAACGCAGAGCCAGCAATTTGACGCCATTTTCCTTCAGGTTCCGTATTACTTCCCGGTTTGCCGTGTCATTGACGAAAATGCACGCTACGTCCGTACCGCGGGTCAGGGGCACGCTGTCCGGAGTGAGGTGCCCCTTGAAGTAACGGATGTCGTAATGGAATTCGCGTTCATTGACAGAATTGAAGGAATCCCGGTCGTAGGGCTTGGCGTCAAAGAACGCAATGCGGCAGGAATGGACGGTCATAGGAAAGGATAGTGAGGTTATTCCGCAGGCGTTTTTTTCTTTGCGCTTCCCTGGCCGGCGACGGTCGCCATGCGTTTGCGGATTTCTTCCGGATCCCCAAGAAAGTAGTCTTTTTCCAGGTTCAGGGAGTCGTCAAATTCAAATACATAGGGGGTGGCGGTAGGAAGATTAAGGGAAAGCAGCTGTTCGTCAGGAATGTTTTTCAAATACTTGATCATGCCCCGCAATGTGTTGCCGTGGGCTACGATCAGGATATTGTCCAGCGTCCGTAGAGAAGGGAGAACTGTTCCTTCCCAGTAGGGCATCATGCGGGCAATAGTTTCTTTCAGTGATTCCGTTCGCGGAAGTTCGCTGTCCGGCACTCCCTTGTAGCGGGGATCCCATTTGGGGTTGGCGGGATCGTCCTCCGCCAGGGGAGGAGGCGCCACGTCATAACTGCGCCTCCAGATCAGTACCTGTTCGTCTCCGTATTTTTGAGCCGTTTCACTTTTATTCAGGCCCTGGAGCATGCCGTAGTGCTTTTCATTCAACCTCCAGCTTTTGGAGACGGGCAGCCAGTCCTGGTCCAAACGGTCCAGCACGCAGTTGAGCGTTTTCACGGCCCTCTTGAGATAAGAGGTGTAGGCATGGTCAAAGGCCATTCCCCTGTCTTTCAGAAGGTCGCCCGCATGGTTGGCTTCCTGTATTCCCAATTCCGTCAGATCCACGTCCGTCCATCCGGTGAATCTGTTTTCACGGTTCCACGTGCTTTCTCCATGGCGAAGAAGAACAATTGTTTTCATATTGATCAATTTAGACAGGCGTCCTCCGGTTTTCATACAAAGGGATGAAGATATATGACATGATCACATTCCACGGAACGGAAGGCCTCCGTTCCGTCCGGCCCCGTCAGATTTCTGGCGGAGGGGAAGGGTATTCCGAAGATTCGGAGAAGAGAGAAAAAAATTGTTATTGGCAACCGTCTTCAAATGAATTAACTGTTCAACATGATGAAGCAATATGGTTTCAGTTGGTCTGCCGCACTGATGGCCGTCGGAGTGGGAGCATTGGCATGGGCTGGCCCTGAGGCTGTCCAGAATGTACAGAAACCCGCTCTTTCCGGAGGAACCCCCGTTGTGTTCGGGTTCGGAGGGGAAGGGAACCAGGAGTTCATGCTGAACGGGAAACCCTTCCAGATCCGCGGCGCGGAGATGCATCCCCAGCGCATTCCCCGGGAATACTGGAGGCACCGCATCAGGACCGCCAAGGCTATGGGGCTGAATACTATTGCATTTTATGTGTTCTGGAATGACCATGAGCAGCCGGACGGCAGCTTTGACTTTAAGACGGGCAATCGGGATCTGGAAGGGTTCCTCAAGTTATGCCAGGAGGAAGGCATGTGGGTTTTATTCCGCCCCGGCCCCTATGCATGCGGGGAATGGGACCTGGGTGGACTGCCTCATTATTTGCTGAAGGATCCCAAGGCCAAGTTGAGAACTACGGAAGACGCCAAATTCATGAAGGCGCAGACGCGTTATCTGGAGGCCGTGGCTCGTGTGGCGGAGCCTTTTTTAGCCAAAAACGGGGGGCCCATTCTGATGACCCAGCTTGAAAACGAATACGGGAGCTACCAGCGTAAAGACCGCAAGTATATGGAATGGCTGAAGGCGTTCTGGAGCAGGAAGGGTTTTGGCCCCTTTTACACCTCCGACGGCGCGGGAGAACATTTTCTGAAAGGCGTGGTGCTTCCAGGCGTGGCCGTAGGGCTGGATCCGGGGCTGAACGACGGCCATTGGGCAGTGGCTAATAAATGCAATCCGGGAGTTCCCGTTTTTTCCTCGGAAACGTATCCGGGCTGGCTGCGGCACTGGGGGGAGGGGAATTGGGCTCCCACCCCTGGAGTGGTCAACCACGTCCGCTGGTTTATGGACAAGGGGCGTTCCTTCAGCTTGTTCGTTTTCCACGGAGGTACCAATTTCGGATTCTCGGCCGGAGCCAACAACGGAGGGCCGGGAAAATACCAGCCGGACCTGACGAGTTATGATTACGGTTCTCCCGTGGATGAGCAGGGGCGGATGAATGAATATTATGCCCAGATGAGGGAAATCATTTTAAAAAAGTTGCCTCCCGAAGCCGCTGTGCCGGAACCTCCCGCAGACATTCCGGCCATGGAAATTCCGGAGTTCACGCCCGCAGTGCATGCCGGCCTTTGGGAGAACCTGCCCAAGCCTTTCCGGTCCAAGTTCCCGCAGCCTCCCTATTTTGAACAATGGAACCAGAACCAGGGTATTGCCGTTTACAGAACGGCCGTTCCGTCAGGACCGCCTGAAACGCTGGAATTTACCAATGTCAATGACTATGCCCAGGTGTATCTGGATGGAGAGCTGGTCGGCACGCTGGATCGGCGGCTGGGGCAGAAGAGTGTGAAACTGCCGGAGCGCGGGAAGCCGGGGACGCTGGAAGTTCTGGTAGAGGCCATGGGACATATCAATTTTCATATCAGCATGGAGAGTGACCGCAAGGGAGTTTACGGTCCTGTGAAGCTGGGAACGCGGGAGTTAAAGAACTGGACGGTGAGGGCGCTTCCCCTGAAAGCTGATTCCATTGTGCGGGCTCCCAAAGGAAAGGGGCCTTCCCAGAAACGGGAAGGGGCACATTTCCGGGCCGTTGTAAATATTGAAGAGCCTCAGGACACGTTTCTGGATATGTCCCGCTATGTCAAGGGGTATGTATGGGTGAACGGAATCAACGTGGGGCGCTATTGGAATGTGGGACCTCAGTTAAGGCTGTATGTTCCGGCCCCATTCCTGAAAAAAGGGGAGAATGTGATTGATATTCTGGACCTGCACGAAAAGGAGCCCAAGCCTGTCCGCGGCATGAAGGAACGCAACAAGGAACCCGGAAAGATAAATACCAAAAACCTGGACAACCAGTGGTAATGCTGGTGCGTTTTCCGCTTGCGGTTCCGGATTTTCCATGAATTTGAACTATGGGAAAGACCGCAAGCGGGGAGTAGATTTCCTGGCGCCGCAGTTTCCCGGGAATTCCGGTTTGAACATTTCTCCAGCCAATGCCGCAGGGCGGAGTGGCGGAACCGGGCTTGCCCGAAACGTTCATCCAACAGTTCGCCAAACGCTTTTTCTATTGTTGCCGGGCTGTCCGGAAGAGTGCGCTCCTGACTGGCCCGGCAATGGTTCCTGGCGTTTTTATTTCCATGGGAACGGCGGTTCCCATGACGGTTTTCCGCAGGGCATGAGGAAGACCCGCCGATGGAACGGCGAGTCTCACAGCGTTCCGGCTTATGGTTTTTTCAGGATTTTGACGGATAGCCGACACTCTGGGCGTACAGGACTTTTTTGAGGACGGGGAGCTTCAGGCACTGCTGGATATAATTGGCGTTAATCATGGCGCGGAACACGGTGCCGAGCCCTTCGGAAGCACAGAAAAGGTAAACGTTTTCTCCAATAAACCCCGCATCCGTGCAGGCCGTGACCAGCTTTCTCCTGGCATCAAAGTCTCCCGGCTGTTTGGACTGGTCTACTACATAGACCAGGTTTAACGGCGCGGTAGCCGCGAATTCCTGTGTTCCCGTAGCGGCCCGCATGTCGCCCTGAACCACTTTCTCCAGCCGGTGGGTTTCCGGCCTGTAAAGATAGGTGCCCTGCGGCAGGACGACATAGATTTCTATTTCATTGGAATTCCGGGAAGACGGCGCCGTGCGGTAGTCGGGATCGTCCCGGTTGACGCCTTGCGCCGCCCAGAGCAGGGAGGACAGGATTTCCACCGGGATAGGTTTGTCTGCAAAGGACCTGGTGGAATGCCGTTCATGAAGAACCTGCATGAGGGGCTTTCCTCCCTTTTTATCAGGCGGAGGCAGCACGATGTCGTTACAGAGAGCCGTTCCGGAGAAGAGGCTTCCCGAAATGACGGCCAGAAACGGACTGAGATGAGAGAAAGTGTTCATAGGCAACGGGAAAAACATATGTCAGCCAGGAATAATCAGCAGGATACTTGTGTTTTTCTCATGTTTTTGGAAACATGAAGAGGCCTGATACTATAAAATGACTATGAAAATACAAGAAAAAATACTCTGGTTTGATTCTTAACGGGTTCCGGGAAAACGAACCTTCAGCAAAAGACCATTGTTTCAAGTTGACCTCAGAAAGGTATTGCGCTTTTATGTTACACGGAACAGGGATAAAACCGTCTCATTCCCCTGCCCAATTTGCTTCAACGCGTTCAAGCTGCATCCCCATGAATCCTGTCAATCCTCTGCGTCCCGGTTTTCCCAGGCATAAAAAATCCTCTTCCGGCGGAATTATTATGACTATTGTCCTGGTGTTGGCTCTTGCCGCCGGAGGAGTGACTTACCACCGGGTTTCCGTTCAACGTAAGGCTGCCGCCGCTGAGCTGGCGGCCAGAAAGGAAGCGGAAGCGAAAGCGGCGCGTGTACGGAAAGCCGCGGAACTGGAGGCGGCGCGCAGGAAGGCGGAGGAACGGGCGCGCGCGGAGGCGGAGGAAAAAGCCCGTCTTGAGGCGGAACGCCTGGCTGCTGAGGAAGCCGCCGGAAAACGGCGGAACAAGGAACAGGAAGTGGCGGAGCCTTCCCCTGAGGAACCGAAGGAAGAACCCGTGGTCCAGGAGGAAGATCCGCGGCTGGAGATTTTCAAGAAGCCTGTTCTTCTGGTCAGCCTGAAGGCCAATAACGCCGCCAACAGAAAGTTGTTTACGGATGCTTTCAATCTAGCCCTGGAAACGGGCCGCTATGACTTGTATGCCGATTTCCTGCGCTCCAATCTGGAACGGGATGCCGTGAAGGTCATCAAATTCGGTAAATTTGACGCGTCCATGTACGATCAGAGCCCGTACCTCGTGCGCGCCAATGAACTGTACCAGCTCATCAGCAAAGTGGGAGCGGAAACTATCCAGGAACAAATCAAGGAGAGTTCCCCCAGGTATTTCTATCCATGGCTTTTTTCAGACCCTTCCGATCCCCTGAGACTTTTCCTGCGCACGATGGCGCGGGAGCAGACACCCGGGGAGGAGTGGGGAGGGATTTTGAGGAAGTGGGCGGAATTCTGGATGAAAACCTCCGCCATGCCCCGGAGCAGGTATTCCTCCCTGGCGCTGGCCTGCGCCATGCTGAATCCCCGCATCGCTTCCAGCCCGTCCAAGCTGAGGGCGTCTTCTTCCACCAATATTTCCACCACGCCTTTGACGCTGGAACAGGTATTCGAGTACTTCATGGAGATGGATGAAGCCCGTGAGCTTCTCACGGACATTTCCAAATTAAGCCCTTCCGAGCTGTTGTTTGTGGTGGATGTGCGTCTGCCGCGGTCGGAGATGGATTGGGCGCGCAAAAAGGTGCGCCTTACCCGGAAAGGATGGGGCGGAGCCTATTCCATGATCCGTTACCGGATGGACCGCGCCGCACTGGGCAAGGACCCTTATACTAATTATACCTTCCAGGAGATTCTGGATGAAGGCGGCATTTGCATGGACCAGGCCTATTTTGCGGTGAATACCGCCAAATGCAACGGCATTCCCTCCGCCTATGTTACCGGGGACGGCAACCGCGGGCCGCATGCCTGGGTCAATCTGCTGACGACGGATGAAACCTGGCAATCCTACGGCGGGTACGGATATAATACGGGGCATTTTTCCCATCCGCACAACTGCAAGTCAAAGCATGAATCCACCCTTCTCCAGGGTATGGACAAGAAGGTGAATGGCGCCCGGCTGGATACTTCCCTGGATTATCTTTCCCTGGCGGACCTGTTTGAGGAGATGCAGAAGCCGGATTGCGCCCGGGTAATGCTGGAAGCCGCCACACAGGCCACTCCCGGCAGCCCCTTGGGCTGGGAACGCCTGATTGCGCTGATGGGACGCCCGGAGAGCGGCACGAAGCTGGAAGAATGGGATGAACTGGTGGCCATGATCAAGCGCAAGTTCCGTTCCCGTCCGGATTACCTGGCCATGGCCGCCCGCGTGGAAGATGAGTATATTTTCCCCATGAGGGACGCTTCCACCAATAAGCGCCATGTTGCCCGCGATTTGAAGAAGCTGGAAAAGGAGACGGACGAGGGGCGCAGCGACCTGACTTCCGCCGCCATCAAACGGCAGGCGGATCTCCTGATGGAAAACGGGGACAAGGCCGGGGTGGCTGCCCTGTACCGGAAGTCCATGAAGGATTATGCTCGCCGCGCGGAAGTATTTGAAGCGCTGATGGGGCAATATTACGAGTACGTTTCCCAGGATCAGGATGCCGTGCTTCAGCTGGCCAAGGAGGCGGAGTCTTCCTACAACCGGTATATCCGGACTAAATCGGGCGATTATTTCAAGGTAAAAAAAGAAGCCGCCATCCAGCGGAGGATAGCCGGGTATTATGAAAAGGGGGGTAATGGGAAAAAAGCCGACTCCCTGCGCAAGGATGCGGAGAAGCGGGAGAAGAACAGCAAGAAGGGCATCCGGGAAGAAAATTAGTGCGGAGGTGCCTGCGGCCTTTCATTCTCGGGTGGGTTCGGCCGTATTCGTTTCCGGCTGCGGCATACCCGCGGAATGAACGTTTTTAGACTGGAATGCTGTCTTATCTTCAATTAATACATGACTTATATGGCAAGAGAACCTTACGCGAACTTCTGGCCCAAAGTGGCGGATACCGCTTTTGTGGCGGAAAGCGCTGATCTGATTGGAGATGTTACCATTGGGGAACATGCCAGCGTCTGGTACCATACCACGCTGCGCGCAGATATCAATAAGATCGTCATTGGTGATTACTCCAATATCCAGGACAACAGCTGCATCCACCTGGCAGACGATTTCGGCTGCTATGTAGGCAAGTACGTAACCGTGGGGCACGGCGTGATTCTGCACGCCTGCACGGTGGAGGATAATTGCCTGATAGGAATGGGGTCCATCATTCTGGATGGAGCGGTCATCGGCCAGGGGTCTGTGGTGGGAGCGGGCGCGCTCATTACCAAAGGTACCGTCATTCCTCCCAATTCCCTGGTGCTGGGTTCTCCTGCCAAGGTGGTGAAGGACCTGGGGCCGGAATCCGCGGATAATAACCACAAATGGGCGGAAAAATACGTCAAGGTGGCTGCCCGCTATACGGAACGGGTTATTAATCCCGGTTTTTAACATGTGATTTCCGCCCGCCATGCCGGATGAACATTTGATTACTCTGGAACCTTACGCCCTGCTTTACACCCGGGCCGGGGCGGGTGTGTGCCTGCGTGATCCGCTGACCGGCAAGGTGGGCGTCATTTTCATGGAGCTGACAGACGGCATGGCCCTGGAACGCTGCCTGAACGGGGAACGCCCGGTACGGCCGGACACGTCTTCCCTGCTGGCTCACTTTTTATCCGCCATGGAATGCCGGGTGAGGCTGGTGCTTATCAACGGCCGCAAGGATGAAGTCTTTTATGCCCGCGTGACCATAGAGGCTGCCAATGAGGTGATGGACAAGCTGGTGGAGCTGGACGCCCGCCCTTCAGACGCCCTGATGATGGCAGTCCGGTTTGGAACCGCAATCAAGATTGTTCCCTCCGTATGGGAGAGCATGGAGAACATTCTGCCCCAACTGGAGCAACTGGATGCGGATTCCCCGGACAGCCGCGCTCCGGTATATGTGGGAGATTCGTAAAAATTGCCTTTTCCGACTTTTTGTTCCTGCATCCGCTTTCCTTCCGGCGGCATGGCTGTCGCCTATGGGGTTCCTGCTTCCGGAAGGACCTACTTTTTATAAAAAAAACTTGCTAAGGCACGGGAATCCCTATACATTCGCCGCACATCACTTCAAGTGGGTAGATTCCCGAGCGGTCAAAGGGGGCAGACTGTAAATCTGTTAGCATTTGCTTTCGAAGGTTCGAATCCTTCTCTACCCACCACTTTTCATTTTATGGCGCGTTCTTTCAGAGAGCGCGTTTTTTATTGTTTCATCATCCCCATGATACCGGGAAAGGAAAGAGGAAGCGGGGTTCTCCGAGCAGGATGCACAAAGTGTTTTTTTCTGCCGGATGCCGGCGGAGAGACGGTTTTGTGAATGACTTGTTCAGCCTATCGACAAGACATGCCGGTCATGTTAGATATCCTCCCTTGCCATTTTTCCACTCCTGCCGTTTTTGCTATGTTGACCACGCTTCTCATTCTGGGAGTATCCGCCGTTTTATTTGTCCAAGGGAGGATTCGTTCTGATCTTGTCGCGCTGTGTTCCCTGCTCTGCCTGATTATGTTCGGGATTTTGAGCCCGGAACAGGCGCTTTCCGGCTTTTCCAATTCCATTGTGGTGATGATGGTGGGGCTTTTCGTGGTGGGAGGCGCCATTTTCCGGACGGGCCTGGCCAAGATGATGGGCGGCAGAATCATGAAACTGGCCGGCAGGAGCGAGTTGCGCCTGCTGGTGCTGACCATGCTTGTTACAGCCGGCATAGGCGCCTTTGTCAGCAATACGGGGACGGTGGCGCTGATGCTACCTATTCTGGTGAGCCTGGCTGCGGACGGAGGCATTCAGACGAGCCGCCTGCTCATGCCCATGGCATTTGCCAGCAGTATGGGCGGCATGCTGACGCTGATCGGCACGCCCCCCAACCTTGTCGTCAACAACCAGCTTCAGGAGGCCGGAATGGAGGGGCTGGGCTTTTTTGCGTTCACCCCCATCGGCCTTGTCTGCATCGTGACGGGCATCCTGGTGCTGATCCCCCTCAGCAGGAAATTTCTGGGACGTCATGACGACAGGGCGGAACACGAAGCCAAGGGGAAATCCCTCAGCCAGTTGATAGATGAGTACCAGATTATTAATAATCTTTACCGCCTCCGGGTGTTGGAGGATTCCCCTCTGACGGAACATCCTCTGCATGATCTTCAGATACCGGACCTTTACCGCGTGAATATTGTGGAGGTGCGCCGCAGGCATTCCGGCCGGCATTCCTTCCTGCAGACGGTCAGCCAGACTATGGCGGGTTCAGATACGAAGGGGGGGCGGGGGGGCGGCGCAAATTATGG
>OATK01000059.1_pt1 | contig 99246 bp, 85 predicted proteins | sample 1516611 | NCBI WGS metagenome assembly OATK01 (sample SAMEA2579947, study PRJEB22360) | human gut metagenome | biome: human gut; feature: human-associated habitat; material: faeces | place: Denmark | collected 2008/2010 | reverse complement strand
AATGGCGTCCCCCGCAACGCCGGACTGGAGTCCCTGCCCGCCTATATCCGCGAAGTGGACGACGAGAACCTGCATGCTATGGCCCTGGTGGAGAACATCCAGCGCGAAGACCTCAACGCCATCGAAATCGCCCTGGGAATGCAGCGGCTGATCGACGAATGCAACCTCACGCAAGAGGCGCTCTCGGAAAAGGTCGGCAAAAAACGCTCGACGGTGTCGAACTACATGCGCCTTTTGAAACTGCCCAACGAAGTACAACTCGCCCTCAAGGAGGGGCTTATCTCGATGGGACACGCCAAAGCGATCGCCGGAGCTCCCGAAGAGTTGCAACTGCGCCTGCTCAAAAAGTGCATCCGCAAGGGACTCTCCGTGCGCCAGATCGAGGAACTGGTCCGCGCACTGACCGACCCTGCGGCAAAACCCGCAGCTCCGGCCGAAGACGAGGAGTATCCCGAATCGTATGCGCGGCTGGTGGAGCAGCTCGAAAAATTCTTCTCGCAGGAGATCAGCATCAAACGCTCGAAAAACGGCGGCGGTCGCATCGTGATCGACTTCTCGGACGACCGGGACATCGACCGCTTCATCGAAAAATTCGAGAAAAGAGGCGCTTCCGCCGAAATCCGCAACAATAAATAGATGAAACACACCCGGGGATATATCCGTCTGTTGGTGCTTTTCGCCTTTCTCGCATTGTGCGGAGCAGGCGAAGCATCGGCCCAAGTTCCGTTGGACCGTTACCGTAGCGCGAAAACTTTCGTGCGCAGCGGTCTGATGCCCAAACCGGACAGCCTGGCCAAAAACCATCTTACGGACTCTCTGCTACTGATGCGGGTGGACTCTCTGCTTCAGGACAGTACCCTGCGCGATTCGCTGCTGCGTTCGGGCATCGATTCGCTGCGGCTCCGGGATTCGCTGGCTGCGAGACTGCACCCGCAATTCGTCCCCGACTCGGCCCTGCTTCTGAAAACCGACTCCCTGCCCGCAGCACTCGGAGCGCCCGACTCGCTCGCAGGCCGAAAAGACCTCCGCCCCCGGCGCGATACCATCTCGCTGTCGGGCGTAAGTTGGATCTCGCTGGTAGCGCCCGGTTTCGGACAGATCTACAACAAGCAATATTGGAAGCTGCCGATCCTCTACGGAACGGTAGGTGCGGGACTGACCCTCTTCTTCCACGAAAACAACACCTACAAACCTCTCAAACGACAATACAACGCCCTGCTGGAAAACGGTACGGCCCGCACGGAGGAGTTGGACGACGTACAGTCCCGTATGATCCGCAGCAATACGCGCAGGCAGATCTATCTCGGGCTTACGGTCGCCTCCTACCTTTACTTCCTGGGCGATGCGGCGGTCAACTACCGCTACGACGCCTCCCCCGTAAAGAAAGCCACGACACTGGCCACGATCTTCCCCGGTGCCGGACAAGTCTATAACAAAAGTTACTGGAAACTGCCTTTCGTCGTAGGCGGACTGGCAACCACGATCTATACCATCGACTGGAACAATCGCGGCTACAAGCGTTTCAAGAAAGCCTACTCCGATCGTAGCGCCTACGACAAAGCCCTGGAAGAGCACCAGAAAGACCCGGAGCACCATCCCGACCCGCCTGTAGCCAAGGGCGAATTCGGTACTAAGTACTCAGCGGAATTTCTCAAAAACCTCAAGGACAATTACCGCCGCAACCGCGACTTATGTATCATCATCACTGCCGGACTTTACGTGCTGCAAATCATCGACGCCCATGTGGACGCTCATCTGAAAAGTTACGACATTTCGGACGATTTAAGCGTAGAGTTCACGCCGGCGGTGAATTACGTCTATTCCCCGACCGTCGGCGGACACCGCCCGACTTTCGGATTCAACTTCAACCTGAATTTCTGATTCCATCATGAGAAAGATCCTCGCCTGCACCCTCTTTCTTTCGATCCTCCTCGGCTGCGCGACCGCAACCGCCCAGAGCCGCAAAGAGCGCCGTGCCAAGAGAAAAGCCAAGACCGAAAAGCAGGCTTCGAAATCGACCCATACTCCCGTTTCGGTCAAACCGGAGAAAACAGTGACAGAAAAAACGACCGTACAGCAAACGGAGCCTTACTGTCCGGAACTGAATCGCAATCTCACCCCGGCCCAGATCGACTCGCTCGTGGCTCTCTGGCGGGAAAAGCAGACTCTGCAATCCTACGATACGTTTTTCAACGACTACATCGACATCGACAGCCTCGCTTCCTCGAGTGACACGACCCCCGATTCAGTCTATGCCAACCGCCTGCGGGCACTCGTATCACCGGTGCAACTCCCCTTCAATCCGATCGTCAAAAACTACATCCGCCGTTACGTCGATACCCGTTACGGGACAATCAACCGGGTGTTGAGCCTCTCACGCTACTATTTCCCGCTGATCGAGGAAGAGCTCATCAAGGCCGACCTGCCCGTCGAGCTGCGTGCCCTGCCGATCATCGAATCGGCTCTCTCGACCACGACCACCTCTCCGATGGGTGCTGTCGGACTGTGGCAATTCATGCCCGCGACAGGCAAAAGTTACGGACTGGAGATCAATTCGTTCGTCGATGAACGTCGGGACCCGGTGCAAGCGACCCGCGCCGCCTGCCGTTATCTGAAGGACCTTTACAGCATCTACCACGACTGGACACTCGCCATCGCCGCCTACAACTGCGGCCCGGGCAACGTAAACAAAGCCCTGGCCCGCGCCGGCGGAGGGACGACCTTCTGGGACATCTACGAATACCTGCCCCGCGAAACTCGCGGGTATGTACCGGCCTTCGTCGGAGCCTCCTATGCCTATGCCTACCACCAGCAGCACGGTATCCAGAGCGAAAACCCGCCCATGCCGCTGGCGACCGATACGATCCGCGTCACCCGCCTGCTCCACCTGGGACAAGTAGCCTCGACACTCGACATTCCCATCGAAACTTTGCGGACACTCAATCCGCAATACAAAATGGACATCATCCCGGCTACGATCAAAAGCTACACGCTGGTACTCCCCCAGCACTACCTCTGCCAGTACATCGCCAGCGAAGAGGAGATTCACCGGAAGGACTCCACCTATCTGAAAGAGTACATCAATCCGGCCAACATCGAAAAGAAGAAACTCGCGGACGCCACCCCCGCATACACCACCTACACGGTCAAGCGAGGCGATACGCTGGGTGCGATCGCCCGCCGTTACAGAACCACTACGGCACAAATCATGAAGCTGAACAAGCTGAAAAACGCCAACAAGCTGCGGGAAGGCCAACGGCTCAGGATCCCGATCCGCCGATAATCTTCGTCCGATGAACACATCGACCGATACCATCGTCGCTCCCGCCACCGCTTCGGGCGGAGCCATCGCCGTCATCCGATTGAGCGGTCCCGAAGCCATCGCCTGCTGCGACCGCATCTTTCGGGGGCGCAAACCGCTGGCCGAAGCCGCCGGGCACACCCTGCACTACGGCGAAGTCATAGACGGGGACAGAACGATCGACGACGTAGTCGCGGCCATCTATCGTGCACCGCACTCCTACACGGGCGAAGATGCCGTCGAGCTATCGTGTCACGGATCGCCCTACATCGTCTCCGAAATCATCGCACTCCTGCTTCGCTCCGGCGCTCGTATGGCGCAACCGGGCGAATTTACCATTCGGGCCTTCCTCGCAGGCCGGATGGACCTCGCGCAGGCCGAAGCCGTCGCCGATCTGATCGCCTCCGATTCCCGGGCTTCGCACGCCATGGCCTCGACCCAGATGCGGGGCGGATATTCGGCGGCACTGGGTGCGTTGCGCGACGAACTGCTGCAACTGGCCTCGCTCCTCGAACTCGAACTCGACTTTTCGGAAGAAGACGTTCAATTCGCCGACCGTGCACGCCTGCGGGAGATGATGCACCGCATCGAAAGCGAAATCACCCGCCTGACGGACTCGTTCAGACTCGGCAACGCCATCAAAAAAGGGGTGGCCGTCGCTATTGTCGGAGAACCCAATGTCGGCAAAAGCACCCTTCTGAACCGTCTGCTGGGCGAAGAGCGGGCCCTGGTATCCGACATCGCAGGCACCACACGCGACACGATCGAAGAGACGCTCAATATCGACGGCGTTCTGTTCCGCTTCATCGACACCGCCGGGCTGCACGATACCGCCGACCGCCTAGAACAGATGGGCATCGACCGCACGCAGGAGATGATCCGCCGCGCACAAATCGTACTTCAGGTCGTCGATGCGACCTGCCCGATACCTCCCGCCATACAGATTACGTCCGAACAGACTCGCTTGCTCATCGTCAATAAATGCGACAGCCCGGATGCACGTATCACCGAATCGAAGGTATCCTCCGGCTGCGGGGTCGAATACGGAGTATCGTCGGCAAACCCCGACATTCTTTTCATCTCGGCAAAAACCGGCGAAGGAATCGAACGGCTCCTTGCCAGACTCCGCGCGACTTTCGACACCGGAAGCATCTACGACGGTGATCCCGTCATCTCGAACAGCCGCCATCTGGACGCCCTGCGCCAAGCCCTCGACGCCCTGCACCGAGCCCTCACGGCCCTCGATGACGATCGTCCGGCCGACCTCTTAAGCGAAGACATCCGCCAGGTCATCCACCACCTGGGCACCATCACAGGCGAAATCACCAACGACGATATTCTCATCCAAATATTCTCGAAATTCTGCATCGGCAAATGACGGCTTGGAAACAGCCGTAACCAACCATAACCATTTAGAATAAAGTCGCTGTATATCAGTGACTTTATTATTTTAACACTTTCCAATCCGTATTTGGAGATAACGGTTTTTATCCATATTTTTCTATCATATTTCTACCGCGACAGAAATTCACGGTTAGCCCGAATGTCACAGTGACGCATTAGTTGACGTGTGTTGACAATGGTTTACATGTGTAGACAGAAAGGGAAATTAAAATTCATGAAAAATGGCAGAAAATAGACCGAAAATATGGAAGTAAAAAGAATTTGTCAATGGTGCGGAAAACCGTTCATCGCACAGAAAACAACGACCTGCTATTGTAGCCCTCAATGCTCGAAGCGAGGTTACAAACATCGTATCAAAGAGCGCAAAATGGAATTGCGCCATATGCAGGAAATGCAGGAGCTGCGCTCCAGTCTGGAAAAGCAGGAATATTTCACTTTTTCGCAGGCCGCCCGATTGATGGGTGTGAGCCGTCAGTACATTTATAAGTTGGTCAAGGAGGATAAACTGAGGGCATCCCGACTCAGCGGAAGAATGGCTCTTGTAAGACGTGCCGACATAGAACTGATGCTCAAAAGCAAGCCTTACGAGCGATTGGTTGCAAAAAACGATTTCGACATCACCGAGTATTACACTGCCGAAGAGATTGCCGAAAAATATAAGGTCAACGCCAAATGGGTGTGGACTTATACACGGCAGCACAAAGTCCCGAAAGTGCGCATCCGCCAATTCAACTATTACAGCAAGAAACATATCGATGCTGCCTTTGCCAAATACGAGGTGGATTCCGACCTGACCGAATGGTACACACCAGAGGAGATTCAGGAGAAGTACGGCATGACACGCGTCGCCATTCGTTCACAGGTGTATCGGAACAACATTCCATCCAAGAAGGAGCATGGGCAGATATTCTACTCAAAGCTCCACTTCGACCTCTCGAAGAGTTCCGAGCAGGAGAGCAAGGCGGAATACTACACTGTCAAGGAGGCGATGGAGAAATTCAAACTCTCTCGTGATTCGGTGTACGGTATTCTTCAATTCCATCAGATCAATCGTGAGAAGAACGGACGGTTCGTCAGGTTCCTGAAAGTGGAGTTTGACAAGGTAATGGGTGTCCGTAAGTAACCAATTATAGACTACCGTAAATTATTCCAAAATTAATCCCTGATGAAGGATTTCTGCATGGTTACATTACAGAGATTTGCCGACAAGTTAATAACAACCATAAAAATATGTATTATGCATGAGTGTAAAACAGTAACATTAAGGACACGTCCTTTAAAGAACAGGATGCTGTCTTTCTACTTGGATTATTATCCGGGCTATCGAGACAAAGAGACAATGAAAGTTATCCGCCATGAGTCGCTTGGTATTTATGTCTATGCCAATCCGAGAAACAAGCGAGAGTTGAACTTCAACGAGGTAATGACCGAGAAAGCCGAAGCCATCCGTTGCCGCAGGTTTGAATCTGTGGTGAATGAACGGTATGATTTCTTCGACAGGTACAAACTAAAAGCCGATTTCTTGGAGTATTATCGCAAACAACTCCGTAAGCATGACCAGAAATGGGAGTTCGTCTATCTCCATTTCAGCAACTTCGTACATGGCAAGTGTACTTTTGAGGAGATTGACATCGACCTATGCAACAAGTTTCGGGAATATCTGCTCACGGCCAAGAAACTGAGACGTAACGGCCCTATCACACGGAACTCCGCATCGGGATATTGGTCGACTTTCAGGGGATTCCTGAAAATCCTCTACCGCAATGGAATGATAAAGACCAACGTCAATGATTTCTTGGATAAGATTGAAACGGAAGATGTGGTCAAAGAGTATCTGTCTGTAGAAGAACTGTATAAACTGGCTGAAACACCGTGCAAGAAACCCATTCTGAAAATAGCATCGCTGTTTTCATGTATGACCAGTTTACGTATCAGTGATATTCTTGCCTTATGTTGGGAAGATATTGTAGACTATTCAGCCGGAGGGAAATGCGTACACATCATTACACAAAAGAACAAAGCGGAAGACATCATTCCCATCAGCGAAGAAGCATTAGGATTGATAGATTACAGTTCCGAGAAGAAAGGTTTGGTATTCAAGGGACTTATGCGTAGCTGGACGCAAATCCCGATGAAAGAGTGGATTCGTTCTGCCGGAATTACCAAGAACATCACATTCCACTCGTACCGGAGAACATTCGCCACGCTGCAAGCTGCGGCAGGAACGGACATCCGCACCATACAGAGCATCATGGCGCACAAGAGTATCACCACCACGCAAAGGTATATCAAGGTGGTCGATGCCAACAAACGGGAAGCCAGCAAGAAAATCACCCTGACACGGAAAGGCTGATAGGCGTTTTGTCCCCCGATTTTAGCGGTCAGAATATGATTTTTTACCTGAAATCATATTCTGACCGTGATATTTAGTATGATACGTGGTAACTATCAATCTTTTTATTGCAACTATCTGGAATATCAATTATAAATTTAGCGTAAAATAATTCCAAATAGTTGTAGAACATGACGAATAAAAGACTGATTAAGAAGATAAGTTTTATACTTGCACTATCCGTTATCGTTTTTGCGGCGATAGATACTTATCTGTTCCTATGCCATGACATCAATATCATGCACATAACAACTCCTGTCATCCTCGGACTGGTAGTAGCCATCATCTTGTGCGGACTCCTGCACAAATTTTTCTATAAATGGCTGACAGAAAATCTCATCAATTTCTCTTTTGGTGAGCAAGACTCCCCTGTTGAAGAAACAGAGAAAATAACAGAATCCATTTGTATTGTCGAAACACCGCCCATTGAGCAGCCGATTGATTTGCCTGAACAGGAGTGCACACCGGCTCTACAGTCGAATCAAGACATAGTAGATTCCGATTGCCCCGAAGATTCTCATTTGAATAAGTATGATTCCATATTAGTGGAACTCAAAAAGAGAGAGATTGAAAGACAAGTGGAAATCATGGATGCAATTCGGGAATATGTAACCGTCAAGACCGCCCCTTATCTCTCCAAAGAGAATATTGCCACCCTCATTTCAAATATAGAGTTTATGGCTTACGATCAACCTGATTCATATAAACCGATTCGTTCCAATATAGACAATCCGCTGAGGTCGCCGGGACTTCGCCATCTGGCATGGAATGTAGGTGAACGTTTGGGAATACCATTGGCAAAAAGAGCAGCTTTTATCAAGGCATCATTTCCATACGAACTCGTAAACGCTACACATGAATATCTCAGGCTCAATTTGAGAGACCATGTTACAAGCCAGATTCCCATTGATGTACCCGATAAAGGCGACTACCGCTTCCATTTGGATGCAGATAATGATGACTCGCAATAAAAAACGTATGCAGATGAAATAATTAATCCGGTCTGTATTGTTCTGCAAGGTTTCATTGAGTTGGTTCGCAGCATGTTAAACGATTAAAACTCTTTTAAAATGAAACAAGAAGAACTGACATTCAATGACCTGCCGGCAGTGGTAGGCGAATTGTGCAACCGGATTGCAAGTATGGAAAATCTGCTGACGGAAAGACTTTCCAAGCAGCACGAAGTCAAAGAGAACACGCACGTACCCATGACCGTGCAGGAGGCTTGCGCCTATCTCAAAATGCCGTTATCGACCTTCTATTACAAAGTCAAAAAGGACGATATTCCGGTTATCAAACAAGGGAAGCATCTCTACATCTATCGGGACGAATTAGACAAATGGCTGGAATCCTCCCGAAAGAATCCGGCTCCGCAAAGTTTCGAGGAAGAGAATGAGGCTATGCTCGCTTCCCATCGCCGTAAACCGAACGCTAAAAACTAGGAATGATGGAGAAGGCGGACAATACGATTCCTTCACGTGAGGAACTGGCGGCTTACATAAGGGAGTCAGCCGTGAGCGTGACAAATTCCTATGAACAGTCACCGGTAGTGCTGATGGTGGATGATGCTGTCATCGGCACATTGGGGAACTTCAGTGCTTCCATCGGAAAAGCCAAGAGCAAGAAAACTTTCAACGTATCTGCCATTGTCGCATCGGCATTGAGTGGCAGCACCGTTCTACATTACCGTTCTATGTTCCCTGAAAACAAGCGGAAGATTCTGTATATCGACACGGAACAGGGGCAGCATCATTGCCAGTTGGTATTGAAACGTATCTTGCGTTTGGCGGGACTACCGGACGATGAGAAGCCGGATAATCTGCTCATGCTGTCTCTGCGCAAGTTCGCCCCAAAGATACGCATGTTGATAGTCGAAGAAGCCATCGGCACAATACCGGATTTGGGATTGGTCATTGTAGATGGCATCCGTGACTTCCTTTATGACATCAATTCGTCCAGTGAATCCACCGACATCATCTCCAAATTCATGCAATGGACGGACGACAGGCAGATTCATATCCATACCGTCCTGCATCAGAACAAGAATGATGAACACGCACGTGGGCACATCGGCACGGAGCTTAACAACAAGGCTGAAACCATCATGCAGGTCGAGGTGGATAAAGAGGACAAAAACTTAAGTGTGGTCGAAGCCGTACATATCCGTGACCGGGAATTTGAGCCTTTCGCATTCCGCATAAACGAGGAGGTACTGCCCGAACCGGTAGAGTTTTATCTGCCCAAAGAGAAGAAGGTCGGGCGACCAATCAAAGAACCGTTCGATCCGTACAGGGAGATTCCGGAAAGCGTACATCGCGCAGCATTGGATGCCGCTTTTGCCAATGGCAATATCGGCAGTTACGATGAGTATCTGGAACGTTTAAAAGAGGGTTACGGATTGCAGAATGTAAAGCTCGGTCACAACAAGGCGGTCAAAGTTGCCACCTTTGTCAGCAACAAGCGGATGGTGATAAAAAAAGGGAAAGAGTATGCCTTCAATCCTGAATACCACTATTAGATTAGCGGTGTGCAAGAATTGACACTCCCCATCTAACTTTACTTTATTGCCGGAGTGTATATATAAGAATAAAGCAAAGTCAGCAGGAAGACATCGTGTGAGATATTCATGCTCTCCCCTCTTTTAGAGACTTATATCACCTTACGTTTCCTGTCTGATTGCCAGCTCGCTATACGCATCCGATAGGACGTGTCGGGAAGCATCAACAGGTAACTGTTGCGAGATATGCCAAGGTATAACCTCACTGCGTTACGGTTTTACATTGGCGCTCTCGCCTGCTCAGTTCCTTTGCCGGTGCGGTACTCGCAAGCTCGCACCTATTCAACCATTATAAAAACGATTCAAATGAAAGAAGATATTGAAAATACATCGGATTCCTCGAAAGAGACAAGAAATGTCTTCATCGGGGCGAAAGTTACTCCTACCCAGAAGGAGTATATAAAATCTCTGGCTGCAAAATGCGGTATGACTGTAAGCGATTACCTATTGTCGTGTGCGTATAACTTCAAACCCAAAGCAAGGCTCACGAAAGAAGAAGCTGCACTGTTGCAGAATCTGGACGATTGTCGGTCTGATCTCGTAAAATACACCTCCGCACTGCACGGAATGTCCACAAAGCAACGTGTGGCAATGTTCAATCAGATTCCGTTCATGGTCGGCTGGCTCAAGGAACTTGGCAATGTAGCCGAAAGTGTCTGCCAGTTCCTGAATGCTATAAAAGAGAAAAACAAGATTCCGTCTAACCCTCAATCTGAAGAAGAATGATTGCAAAAGCCAAAGCCATATCGCACGGAATAAACGATATCCGTTACATTACCGGCGAATCACAGCACAAGAAACATCCGGAAAAAATCTATCGGGTATTGGACAATCTGTTGCCCTCTGAACCGGATGCTATGGGGACATGGAACTCCATGCAGTTGACCCTATCACAACACCGTCCGATAAAGAACTCCGTTATCAGAATCGAACTGAGTCCATCGCCCGAACATACCCGATTCTATGACATTGAGGACTGGCAAAAGCTCTGGCAAGAGTTCGCCGAGGAGTTCGACAAACAAATGATTACCGGCAAGGACGGAAAAGTCCGTTCCTGCCCGACCAATTTAGCAAACAGCAAATACACGGTTTGGTTGCATACGGAATCCAAAGGCGAAGTACCCCACCTCCATGCTGCGGTCTGTCGTTTGGATGAAGATGGCAATATCAATAACGACCATAACATTCATCTTCGGGCGCAACATGCCGCCGAGCGAGTGGCAAAGAAACGAGGATGGACAACGGCAGCGCAAGTCAGAAATTCCCATATTCACCAAGTGAATCGCGACTGCATGGATACGCTGAAATCAATGCAATCGTGGTCATGGGAGGAGTACAAAGACACCCTTATACGGAAAGGTTATACCGTACATGAACGAAATGACAAGAAAGGTATTCTTCGTGGATATGCGATCGTAAAAGGAAATACCAAATACAAGGCTTCCGAATTAGGAGTTGGCAGAAATCTGATGATCTTGAAACTTCCTAAAACATGGGAAAAGCTGCATCATAAGCCGCAGGGTTGCGCTTTGAAAACTACGTTTAAGGATTCTCAAACGGAGCAAAGTTTCAAACCGTCAGCATCCGCCGATTATGGCAGATATAATACTTATCATCCCGATACAGTTCCTTATACACTTAATCACGAAGGCAAAGGACACAAGTTCTATATTCCGGAAAAAGTGCTTGACTGCTTCAACGACGAATTTGATTACAGAATTGTCGCCAACACTCAGGAACTTACCGATATGGCTGTAGCTATTTTTGTCGGACTACTTGAAACGCCCAATGTTGTAACCGAAGGCGGTGGCGGAGGTTCCCAAAGCGATTTACCTTGGAGAGATAAAGACGAAGACGATTTGCAATGGGCTCGTAGATGCGCTCGTGCAGCCAGTCGTTCGTTAGGAAAGAAAATGAAAACAGGATTAAAACGATAAGCCTATGAAAAAGAAATTCGATTTTTCCGCAGAAATGAATGATGCGGAATCTATAAAGATCACTCCCAAGAATGAATATCTGGAAGAAGAGAAACGACTACTTGATGTGAACGCCAAGGAACTTGCCAGCCTGAATGACAATGTGCATGAGATGAGTATAAATCTGGTAAATTTACTCAAATTTCTTCGGGAGTATAAGTTAACTATTGCACAACAGACGCTTGAGCAGACCGAGAAATTCGGGCAATCTATCCTCGATAAGTTTCTTCATCAAATTCAAATCAAATGTAATGAAACTGAACGGAAAATCCGCAAGGCTGACAACTACATTTCCATAACGCATACGGCATTCTATATCTTGATTATCATACTGGTCATACTATCTTCTTTTTTCGCCGGCATCATAATAGCGAATGCAGAGATTTTACACTCAGTATTGATTTGGAAAGTTGCTATTTGTTGTATTCTCATGGCTATTTTAGGAATTGGCATCACGATAACTATCCAGAGATTTTTGGATTGAGGTAAATAAATGAAAAGTCTCAACTGGATAAGATTGCTATTGGTTGAGACTTTACTTTGTATTGTGTCAAAAGCCGGCTATTTATTCTCCTTGCTCTAACACCCATCTGATTTGCTTATCAAAATCAGAATCAATTGGTTGAGTAAGATTAAAAATATCATATTCATGTTCCGCCTTAGCTTTTGCCTGAGCAGCAGAAATACGCCCTTTGTCTGGCAAAATTTGATAATCCATAAATGACAGGAACTTTGTTACACTTTCAGAGAATTGCTCCATATCAAAAGTGTTCCTACGTCTAATAAGAGTTTCAATATAATCAAAGAATGCTGATACGGCCAGTTCCAATTCCTTTATTTTTTTCTCTGGCAGATAGTTCTTTGCAATAGAGACATCAGATTTCAAGACACGTCCATTGGGAGAGTTTTTCCAAGTTGTCAAGCCCATATGCTCTTTGGTATGATCCGCATTGTGATACACAATTTCGGCTGCAGTCTGTCCCGTAATTGCATAATGAAACCGATTCTGAATCATCGCATAAAAATCGTGTGTCGTTGGCGAGTTCTTGTCATAATCAATGCTACACTCTGCATATATATCCGTAATCTTCTGCCAAATCCGACGTTCACTGGCACGGATGGAACGTATCCGTTCAAGCAACTCCTGAAAATAATCCTGCCCAAATACAGTCTCTCCCTGCTTCAAACGGTCATCATTAAGAACAAACCCTTTTTTTATGTATTCATTCAGGATTTTCGTAGCCCATTGACGGAAGCGAGTGGCTTGTAGTGAATTTACACGATACCCAACCGAGATAACAGCATCAAGATTATAAAATTGTGTGTTATATATTTTGCCATCCTCGGCAGTATGTGCAAATTTTGCACATACTGAATCCTGCTGTAACTCAGACGACTCAAATATATTTTTGAGATGCTTGGAAACAACTGTCCTATCCACGCCGAAAAGTTGAGCCATCGCCTTTTGGGTACACCACAATGTCTCATCCCTAATGATTACCTGCACCTTGCCTTCCTTTTCAGGAAGATTGTATAATATGAATTGAATGTCGTCAGACATAATAATTGAGTCTATAGATTTAGGAAATATTGTTAGCCAGAAACTCTTTATCTGATTCTTGCAACTCAGATTCTGAAATTAGCTCTAATTTAAACTTTAAAATTCTTCTCAGCTTAGTCTTGCCTCCTCCAGATAAAGCAAAATAATGACTAGAATAATTAACATCCCTAATCTTGTTGATGTATGAATCATATGATTCTTGGATACCATCCACTTCAAGAATATTTTTCAATATATCAAATAAGACAGATATTCCTATAGTTTTCAAAATTACACTATCATTTGTTGCATTATCCCATAAAATAGTTTTAACAGAACAAAAATATTTCTCTAATATTGAATACAACTCATCGTCCTTTGAGCCTAAATATAAGTACCTAAGTACTGGTTTCCCGTTATTAGTAAGCACACTACGTGTTTTATCGCTCCATATACTAGTTTTCTTCATTGCTAACATATCACGATCTTTCTGAGGATTGCTAGATATTAAGCTCATAATGCCATCAACCATAGCAGCCGTTGAAAGTAGCCACTTATCCTTATTTACCAAATCTTCTAACTCAGAGAATAATGGAGCTAACTTAATCTTTTGATATAATGGAGACCCCTTAGTAAAATTAAATTTTCGTGTGAAATATACCGCCAATTTTTCTGGTGACCAAGTATTTTGAGGCTCATTTTCCACATCAAATCCAAATAGTTCTAGTGCCAAACTTTTATCTACACGCTTTTGATTACCATTAATTGTGGCAAATAAATATGCTTGATAAGGATTAGGCAAGTCAATAAAGATAGAACAAACAAGTTCTATATCTTTACAACTTTCCTCTGCAAAATTGAAAGCATTCAAACGATGTTGACCATCAATTACTAATGATGTGACTTTATCTGGTATGATAAGGTTATAAATATCAGTGGAACCTGTTTGCTTAACATCCCATCTGTCCTCTATATCTTCAATAATTTTCCCGTCTCTATCAATATTTGCAGCTATCAATATTGATGTTGGAAAACTCATTTCATCAGACATTATAAAATTAGCAATTGCTTTTAACCGCTTTGGGTCTAGAGGTCTTTGATTCCCTTTTAAATTGCCATCTTTATCATATCTAGCAACAGATGATGTTGAAATTTTCAACAATTCCCTAGCTTTTATTTTTGCTATATAAAACTCCCCTAATGGTTGAACCACTTTTATTGCTTTTACTTCCATAGCTCTAATTACTTAAATTGTTCTACTCCGCCACCAAGTGCATTTGAACTATTTTCAAAAGTCTTATTATCACGGTTCTGATACCACCATAGTCTACAATATAATAAATAAGTTATACTTGCTAAAATAGCAGAAGCAACTATGCATTTCTCAAGAAGACCTATTACAATGCATGAGATAATAATGGGAACTGAAACAGCTATTAGCTCAACAATATCTTCATTATTTTCTATTCTTTTCGTCCTCATAAATGTCAAAATTCGCTCTGCTGAAGTATATACAGCCGCAATCGAAATCGTCAAAATTCCAACGACAATATCCTTGCAATCTATGTCCAAGAACAAAGCAGACATCCATATACTACTTGTACCAAACCCCATGAAAAAGACAACGAAAAATATCAATTTTCTCATATGGCATTTTAACCAATTTATTATCATATTCATCTCATAAATATTTCTTGTTTGACCCATTCCAAATCATTTGTTATTGATTGGTCTTGCATCATTTTCATTATGTAATAAAAACCTCCATTAGCATACTCATTTATCAAGTCTATTGCTTTTGTTGGTTCTTTCATAATGTCAAGAGAACCGACCTTAGCGATACACATACACAATAACGCTTCAGCATCTTTTTCGCCTCCACCATTACACATTGTATTCAAACTAAATGGCCTATCAGCTATTGGCGATTGTAAAGATCTACGTTCGTTGTGTATAAAGCCAACAACGGCAGCCCAAACAAAACATTGCCAATGGTAAGAAAATACATTGTAAGCACCGCCTTGTTTATTGGAAAATTTAAGGATTACATTATCCTTAACATTTTGCTCAAATGAAAACTTAATTTCAAATATATTTTCCATATAAGCCTTATTTTAAAATTGTTATTTGCGTTGAGACCTCGTGCTGACCACGATCAGAATCTCCACTATATATTTTACTCTCTAAATTGTAAATTCTTGACACGTTTCTTTGGCTTTGTAAATCAAGGTATTTATCGCTTCCCAAATCAACATCTTTGGTCAATATTATAGACTGTCCAAATATATCCTTGATACCAAGTAAATACTTATGAGTAGTTTCTAAGTCAAAACTTGATGTTGGAGCATCACTTATAAATGGATAATAGATACCCATTGCCTCTTGATTCAAAGATAATAATGCATTTATAATGCTCATCTTTTTTCTATCCTCATGACTAGTGTTAAGACCAGCATCAAATTCAATAGAATAATCCTCTCCAATCTTTACATTACCTTTATAACCATTATCATGTTCTGTAAACTTTGCATAAAAGATATTTGCCCTTTCTTCAATTTTATGAAGCAAATCTTTTCTAGCACTATCCTGTACTCTCTTACATATATCTTCAAGGAATGTTGAAATATGTTTCCATTCTGTCTCTGGAACTTTTGCAACAGTTGTATCTTTTATACCTAATTTTTCCAGGTCTCGTTCTGCAGCGCGCAATTCGCTCCGATAATTATTAAGAGTCTGCTTGGAAACTTCTAATTTCTTCTGTTGAGTTTCTAGGTTACTTCTACTTGCCCGTATTGTAGAGTTGATAATTCCAGCTGTTTCTGCTTGGGTTACTGGATCCACTCCATGCTTCTTCTTTATCTCTTCTATTTGCTCGTCTAACTTGCGTTTCTCCTCTTGCTTTCTTCTTCGTTGAACCATAAATTTTTCCAGTTCATCTTCACTGTCTTTCCACTGTTTGTCAATTTTTGACAAAGATATTAGTAAGGAATCTGGATAATCCTGAATCTTACCAACAAACATATTAAACTGCTTAGACAGTTGCATATTGCTGGTATATTCTTCCATCTCCTTTAAATACTCTTCTTGCAATCTTAATCTTTCTGTTATATAATGATATGGAGCATCTTCTTCTGTAAATTCTGTACCACATACAAAGCATTTTTTATCCTTAAGTATTTCTTCTAACTTTGAGCGACTAGGATTATCTAAATACTTCTTTTCAGGTACAGTGTATTCTTCCTCTTTATGCTTCTCAATAATGTCTTTACATTGTTGAATCATCGGTTCTATTCCACGAAGAATCCACAAAGATGGAAGCTTCTCTCTCTGAAATTCATCTATACGAGTCGTTTCTGCCAAGAATTTGCTTATTTCATTTTCACAATCCTTATATTTCTTTACCAACATTGAATAGCTTGCTAATCCTGAAATTTTTGTTTCGCCATCAGCTAAAGCTATTTTGATAGTTTCAATATTAGCCTCAAGCTGCTTTTTATTTTCTTCTTCTTTGGCAATTTTGTAGTTCAAAGTATCAATGGTATACAATAAACCTTTAACACTTGAATTATGTTTGTTTACTTCTTTCAGTTTGCGACTTTCAATTCCAGTAATCTTCAATTTGGACTTGCTGATTATTTCTGAAAGTTTCTCATAATAAGGAAAATAAGAAATATGTTTTACGGCAGCTTTTAAAGTCTCTTTATTCCTAAAATTAATAAGACTTTCAAGTGATTCACCCTGAAACCAAATATAATTTCTAATACCATCAGGGAATAACTCGTTAATTTTATCCTCAGCCATCATATCGTTAAGTACCTTTGTCCCTGTATTGGAATCAAAAGATACTTTCAACATATTAGGTCTTACCTGCCATGCATTATCAGAATCCCACTCATCTTCGTCAAGTCTTAATGCACTGACAGAACGTTCTATTATATAATTTACACCTCTATCATCTTCAATCTCTATCTGTACAGAAGCTGTAATTTCATCATTTACTTGTGCATTAAATAAAGCTCTTTTATTGATGAACTCATAACGCTGCATTGCAAATTTTGCTGATTGTGGCAGACTGTCAGTTGTACACCAACCAATCCCAGTGATATATATCTTACCGAATAACACCCAATAAAAAGCATTAAATAGCTTGGATTTTCCTTTTCCACCATTACCTATAATAAGATTCAAGCCATTAGAAAAATCCATAGTCTGGCTTTCATGGTAAGATTGGAAATTTTCGATAGTAATATTTTTGATAATCATAACTTTGCGTATTATGAGTTACATATATTTTTAATATTGGCAATATACTGATTGGTTAATGCATCAGCATCTCCAGCACTAGTTGATAGATCAGTCAACATTTGGGCAACTTCTTTTGCTTTTTCAAAGTTCACAGTAACTTTCTCAGTACCAGATTCGACTGTCTGATCAATTTCCTTCTCAATCGCCTTATACATTTCGTCTTGTATAGCCATAGTATTATTATTTATAGTTATTATTTTCTTCTTCAAGCATTTCAAATAAATCTATTCTCAAAGCTTCGCAATAATTTTTCAAATTTCCATATAAAATGTCTATTTGATTATCAGCAAGGGCGGCAAAGTTTACAATTCGTTTAACTTCGTTCAGGAAAATACTACGTTCTATACCCCGTGAATCATTCATCACATTTGGTGGCGTAACAATCAAATCCCAAATTTTCGCTTTATCCTTTCCTTCGCTTTTTCTTAATACACGTCCACGCCGTTGAACAAATTGACGAGGATTACCAGTACTTGAACAAAAGATTGCATGTTCTGCACGTGGTATATCAACACCTTCATCCAAGCATTTCATTGAAAGTAAAATCTGAATATCTCCATTTGCAAAACTTTTCAATATATTGGAAGCATCATCAAGTCCACTAATGTATTTATGATAACTATATCCTTGATTCTTGAACATTTGAGCATACTCATCTATGATATGAACATCCTCTTGGTCTATATCGTAAGAATCTCTTTCTGAATAATCAGGTTCATATCCTTCTGGGACAAAGACAAAAGTATAATCTAACTTACGCTTCTGTTTTAAGTCTTCCAACAAGTTTGAGATAGCGATTTTTTTGTTTTCTGCTTTATGGATAATCCGTTTACGCTTCAATAATAATCTTTCAGCTTCAGGTTTATATTTCCCTGTATCAGAATCTATAAATTTTCGCAACTGCGCAGATATATTTTCATATTCATCCATTTCCAAGCCTGTCAACTCAACAAAAATGGGGAAATAATCATAATGGCATAAAATGTTTTCTTCTATTGCTTGCTTCATCGTATATCTATATGTATACTCTGGGGCTCTAGAATTAAAGAATTCATATAATTTCTCCGAGCCTAAATCATCATATATACGCTCTGGGGTTGCAGACAAGCCAATCCGCCATTTAATATTATATGGTAAATTCTTCAAAGAACTTGCAGAACCTATATTATGAGCTTCATCAGCAATATAAATAAAAGTATCTAGACCTTTAACTTTATGAAGAAATAACTGTATGTCTTTGCGATTAAATGTTGCGTAAGTTGTAATAATGACAATGCTTTTGGACTGATCCAATAAACTTCTTGTCGTATATCTACTCAAAATATTTTTCCAATCCTTTTCTGTATGTGTAGATATAATATTTTGAAAATTGAAAGCCTCTGCCTCTTTTTGCCATTGAATAGCGAGTGCCTGTGTAGGAACTACAATAATGGCTTTATAAAAACCATTATCTTTATATTGTTTCCTTAAACAATTTAAGGCTGTTACAGTTTTCCCGGAACCAGTAGCCATAGCAAATACTCCATTTTTTCCATTCTTTATCCACGCATTATACGCATCTATTTGAATGGCTCTTTCTGAAGGAAATGGGAAACGAGGCTCTTGCTCTTTTAATTCTATTCTGTCAAGAACTTTTTGAGATAATGGCTTACAAAAAGCATCAATAGATTTACCCTCTCTTAAATCTATGCTAGTACCAAGTAACTGCTTTAATGATTCCTTGTGAAAATTCTCACTAATATAAGTTTTGACCTCATCTATGGGTATATGAATCAAATGGGGCGTATCATTTTCCCAAGATTTATCAAACAAGGTTTGGTATTCTGATATTCTTTTATTATCATTTGGCGATGTAAATACAGTGATAGTTTCACCATTAAGCTCCAATGCTGAATGAGAAAAGTTTGCAGAACCAATAAACGCGACTTTATTCCCTTCATCATCAGTAAAGATTCCATATTTATCGTGACCAAGACCACCTTTAGTTGAAATAGTCGCAATGAATTCAATTCTATTGATTGAAATTAGATATGACAAACAATGGAAAAAGTGATCATCCTCCTTAGAAAGTGTTTTTGCTAATTTTTGGATATCTGACAGTATACGATTTTCAAAATCCTCAACCAAATGCTTTTGACCATTTTCTATTGCCTCTTTATCTTCTTTGCTAAGAAGATGATTCATAACAACACGCATTTTGCCTCCATTCGCAATGAATAAAGCAAAACCATATGCTAAACTTCTTATTCCACTTGATGAAAAGAACCCCAAGCCCAAATCGAAAGTAGAACTTTCAATTAGTGCTTCAGTAAAAAAATCCTTAGGTTCATCATATCCTGAAGAATAACTATGTTTGAAATGCACATCTCTTAACATATTATATCTTCCAATCCATTAGTAATTTTATCTATAAGATAATCGTAACCATTTAAATTCGGATTATCTTGCAACTCTTTATTCATTAGTTGCAGTCCGTCATCAATATGCAGTTTAATGTATTTAGGAATATCTTTATCCGTTTTATAAAGTCCATATTTTACACAAATAAGTCCAATATAATATGGCAAGTTATTTCCAAATAAAACATTCTTACTATACTCCTTACCCTGGGAATCTGCAATATCAGTCAAAGACAACAAACGCTCTTTAGAGAGAGAATATGTTAATGCTATTCTAGCAATTATATTTTCAGCTCCTAGATTAAACTTTCGACTTAGGTCTGTAACAATATCTTTGTTAGCCCTCGATGTTTTTATTGATGTAAACATGGCTATGACAATGTTTCAAATAATTTATTAGGAACAATCTTTTTAAATGAAGAACAGCCATCCTCATTCTCTATAACGTAAACTCTATTAACATGTGGTAGCAATGCATTATATTCATCTTCCGATAGCTCTTTACCGAGCAACGGGAAAATGACTACTTGCTTCGATATACTAGGGTAGAATTTTGTTATAATATTGCGAGAGTGGATGCTGTCAAACTTCTGCAAGGGGCTATCGATAAATACAGGAAACTCTATACCTGATTCCTCAACAAGTGCATTAAGAATTGCAGTTGCATATAGTTGCTGCTCTCCCTTTGATAGCTTTTCTTTGCTAATAATTTCTCCTGTCTTATCTAATAGTTCAATTTCAATAATATCATCTTGCAAATCAATCCGCACATTATGTATAAAATCAGCTTTATGCATCAATACATCAATACCAGCCATTATCTTCTTTTCCAGTGATAACTTGCGTTTTGCTCGCAATTCAAATAAAAAAGTAGTCAATTCACCAATAAGTCGTTCTGCAATAATATCTTTCTCTTTATCAGATTTATCAACTCTAACATTTTTCGCGACCTCTGATAATTGTTTCTTTAGTACTTTGATATCTTTATTGAGTGTTCCAATCTGTTCAGACAATTGGCGTGTTTGAATGTCTAGCTGTGCCAACAATTCATCAACCTCAGCTTTACGCATTCTTATCTCTTTGACATTTGCATTACCGTCTTCATATTCAGCCTCCACAATCTTACGCTGTGTCTTGGCTAGGAACAATGTATTATTTTTAATATCCTTTACTAATTGCTTGAATATGGTACTGAAAGAGTATCTAATATTGTCAAATAATGCTTGGAATTCATTAGCTTCATTATCAGTGTAATCAACTAGTATCTTGACATCATCAATAGTAGCATCGCTTATGTCAAGAATATTTTTAGCAAACACTCCGGCTATTATATGCTCAATTGCTTGCTTTTGTGAAGTGGAAAATTTTAAAGTGGCTACAGCGTCTGTAATTTGAGTATGGGTAGATTGCAACGCTGAATTGATTGCCGCACAACTTGCCACAGATGTTTTGATATCTTTTTCTGCTGCAACTTGCCCCATCAATTTGGCAAATAATCTTCCTGATATAGCAAAAGGTGCTATATCCAACATATCACGTAATTGGTTTTTTAGTTTCGTATCCTTGTCTTTTAGTGCAACAAGCAACTCTTTCTGTTTTTTCAGTTCTTCGACACTTATTGCATTACCTTCTCGAATCAATCGCTCCTGCAATTGAACAGACTCGGTTCTGTATTGTTGGATTTGACTATCTACATTTTCGCGTTCCGCTTCTTTGGCTTTAATTTTAACCTCTATATCAGTCACACTGCTAGTAAGCTTATCTAACTTAGCCTTGCTTGCAGTTGAACCGGCACTTCGCCTAAATTTAAGGCGAAGATTTTCAAGATTTCGTTTAATGTCCTCATACTTCTTAATACCCAAAACCTCACTGTATGCAGTACTCAAGCGACGCTTCTCATCAATAGACTTTACTTCAGCAAGATTAACAATCTTTTCGGCATCAAAGAAGAAGAATTTTGCAATATCCTTTGACAGAATAAAGTCGTTAATAAAGATATCATAACCAACCTCCTTGGCCAGTTCATTTACCTGACCGTCAATCAAAACCTCAACAGACTCTATGTCAAGAAAATAATCATAGGTTCTACGGATGGTTATAGTTCGGCAAGGTATAGATGGAATAAATACATCCGTTAGACTGATTTCTACATAGTACTGCGAATCTTCTTTTATGTATTCGCTTTCTGAAGAATAGCCGTGCTTTACAATTTGCTTTCGCTCTTCTAAACTAACTTCATATGCGTTAACAGCATTTGCCAGCTCCTTATGTAGGCTCTGACGAGCATAATTTTTATATCCTTGAGCATCGTTGATGTCTCTTCTAAACTTCTCATCAACATCTGCCATTAGTTTGCCGTATAGACACCATACAAGTGATGTAAGGAATGTCGTCTTACCAAAACCATTATTGCCAGCCACAAGAAATATATTCTTTGTATCTGGCTTAAAAGAGGTTTTGTTATGCCCCCTATATGCTCTGTAATTATGTAATATTATAGACTCGATAAACATATTTTACTGTTGATTGAGGTAGTTATCTAATCGCTTCTCAATATCGCCTTGAAGACCATTGTTGTTCATTAAAATAGTCTTACTTTTTTGAAGCGATACCAAGTCATTGATCAAATGATAATCTTCAGGATGTTCTGCACAAACCTTTTCAAGAATCAGGCGCTCTTGATATTGCATATTCTCAAGAGGCATATTTCGCTTGTATACCTCATTGTAAATATCTATTACTTTAGGTAAGAAGAAACCATCTCTATACCAATTGATTTGAATTGCTACTAATTCTTGGTTTGAAATCAACTCCATATGTGGCTTAATCTGCTGCATATCTTGCTGTAGCTCCAATAATTTACGAAGCATTTCGCAACGATACTCAAAGGTATAATTACCTTGATTATGTCCATCCGCATCTTGTGCAGCTTGTCCATTCCGGCGTGTTGCATATCGATTCTCTGATATGTTACGACCTGCCACCATCTCATCTCGATACCTTAATAGAGGAGCCATCCACTGGTTGCCATTGTTAATGAGGGCTTTCATTGATTTATCTTCCTTCACAACAGTACATACCCAACAACCAAATCGACTCTGACCACAAGACGGTTGAGTTTTATCAGTTATCACAGTTGGACATTCATAATCATCAGCAGTTGCATCAGCATAAATTTGGAACAACTTCTTATTATCATATCCCCAAGGCGAAGGCTTGTTATTAAGAATATACCAAACCTCCTCTAAATATAAATCCTTAATTGGAGGATATGTATAAGTATTGGGGTTCAGAGGATGTTTTGTCAGACGCTTTCCCTTGATTTCGTGGCGGCGTATAGACTTGGCACGAGTAGCACTCTCTGTAAGACGTGTACCAATAAGTACAATTGCTTCTCCCATTGCATCCACCTTATCCAATATAAATTGCGTAGTAGGCTTAATCTTTAATCTATCAGTACACCATCTGAAAGTGTTATTCGGTACAGGATAGCCCTTACCCAAGAAACTAATCCAAAAACTATCCTCTAATTTCGGAACTGTTGTTTGAACATTGATTGGCAATTTCTGTTCGATAGCGGCTATTCGAATTCTATCCATCACCTCAACAATATAATCGGTAATGATCGGATTCTCAACAAGCGTATCATTATTTACAACATACACTTGTCGAGCAAGGGCGATACTTCCCAACTCCTCTCGTATAGCAAGTAACGCTCTCCATACCAAAGTTAGAACAACCGTACTATCCTTACCTCCGCTAAATCCGATAATCCAAGGTATATTATTATCATTTTCAAGATATTGCTCCTTGATATCATCTATTATATAATCAATACGTTTTGACATTATAAATTACTCTTTCTGTGATTTTAATAATACACGAACATCAACATCTAACAAGTTTGCAATTTCTTGTAGTTGTGCAATAGACGGCTGCGACTTATTAGAGCACCATCTTGAAATTGTATTTTCAGATTTACCCATTTGCTCTGCCAACCACCTATTGGTTCTTTGCTTTTCTGCAAGTACCGCCTTAATTCTATTCATTACTATTTGTTGATTATTCGACATTAGCATTCAAATTATACTCATTAAATTGCAAACAAAGATACATCTAATTTCCCATATAGCCAAGTAGATAAGCAACAAAAACATCGTTTAAAGGAATGGCTATAGTTGGCATAAAGCTATACAAAAGATCACATGTGCCGTTTTTATCTATTCCATCAATGAATTTCACCTTTTCAAGAAAATTATGCTGCACAAACATTATGTTCGCGCAGCATAATAAAAAGCTCCAGTCACTTATTATTATTCAACAACGTATAAATCAACAATATAACTTGTTTTATTTGGAAATTTGGCGCATTTTCGCTTAGTAATTTGGCACACAGAAAAGTTATTCCTACTTACACCGTTCATCCAGCACTCCGGCAAACATATCCATTTCTCGCTTGGAAATACCTAACCGAACAGCCAATTCGCGCCATCCTTTTACTGCTTCAATCACCTCCGAAATAATCTTTTCTGCTGTTTTACGATTTAGCATGTAGTCTTCGCAAGCATCCAGCAAAATACTCAGTTCTGCTTTATTAGAGGTTGATGAAACCAGCAGACTTTGATACTCATTCAAAGTGGGGTTCATGTCGTATGCAGGAGAAAGTGTCCAACCTTTTGCTGTCAAAAGAAAACCGTGATTGCGGAAATGGTCATCGCTATTGCCGATGCAGATATTGAAAGCAACACGGCGATAAAGTTCACGCAGATTGTCTTCCACATTCGTGCAGTTCTGGATTATGAAATCGACAATATCCAGATAACCGTATCCTGTAGTTGCGTTATTGCCGTCATTGAGTCCCAATAAAGTCATTGCAGAAGCAAAGTGAATTCGTTTTCCCTTTTGGACTCTATCGAAGCGTTGAGAAAGCAATGTGTGGTATTTCTCTCCGGTAGCCAGCACTTTGGTCTTGGCGGCATTTATACCGGCTTTTGCAGCAAGAAGGTGGCTAAAATGCTCCCAAAGTCCGGCATCGTAATCATCCTTACGAGAAGGGAACTTCGCAATATAAAGTGTTTTATCCGTGTCAATCACACTGGCTTTAGGTCTTGCACCTCCCAATGAAGAACCGGGCTGCACGAGTTGGGCAACCCACCTTCTGTCAGGAAGAACATTTCCCTCTTCGCTTTTCTCGATTTCTGCACTGGCGGCCATCAACTCTCTAATATCCGTCAAAGGTGGAATTTTCAAAGACTCACTTACATTTATAAATCCTCCATCTTTTGACTCCTTGAAACGGAAAGCACCCATCCGGGAAAAGTCATCTATACCTATCAAATAATCGAAAGAAGACAGTCTCCGTACCGGTCGCTTCTCTTCCATCGCAGCAATCTGCTCACGTCGCAACAACAGTGTTCGCCCCCAACGATCCGGCAAAGCATCCGAGAAACATCCGAATATATCTTTCTCCGGTTGCGTATATTGCTGTCCCAGATAATTATTGAGGTCATCACTCAGGAACAAATCTCCGTGTTTCTTCAACCATCCATCGTTGAAGGTAAAACAATAGCTGTCCGAGCCACGAAGAGATTCATAGCCTAACACGCCAACGAGTTCTGTTTCCTTGAACCAATCAAAATCGGCATATACATATAGTGTCTTCATCGTTTACTCCTTTTTTGAAGCACGTTCCCTCGTCTTCAAACTTAAATCCTGCAAGGCTTTTCCCAATTTGTCTTCTTTGGCCAGCCACAGAATATCATCGTCAAGCTGTAAAGCATACAGCACACGCAAGTAGATTCCGATTGCTACTGTCGGTGCGCCTTTCTCTATTCGGGATACGGTCAACGGAGAACAGGTGGCACGTTCAGCCACCTGAGCCACACTCAGGTTCCTGCGCAAGCGAGCCAGTTTAATTTGCTCTCCCACAACCAACATCTTCTGCTCCAATTTCCGGGGCAACTTGGTCCCCATTGTATTTTTAGCCATATTCAACACATCATATAATATGCAAAGATATTACTTTTTATCTATTTAATGATATGTTGAAGGTAAAAAATCACAAGATTAAAAGAAGTAGCCCTTCATAATAAGAACTGAACCTATGCAATTAATGCACAGATTCAGTTTCCAGTCATTTAGCTTACTCCATTGATTCCCGAATAATTCGCAGAGTATCTTTCTTATACTCCTTGCGGTCATATTCAAATCCTCTGCACATCCAACAACTACACGGAGTACCTGTTGTTTTGTAAACTTGTGCCCATTTCTCTTTTGCCAATTCAAACCAACGGGGATGCTCATAATAGCTCCCATCCTCACGAATGATGCAATGACCATAAGCAGCATAAAGAATCATGCGAGCCTAAACACACGAGCCATTTGTTGGCGTCTCCAAAATTTGTTTCTTTTGTCCATCGTCTTTTTCTATTAAAGTTAGGATGAACGATGATGTTACTTTGGTGAGACTTAATATATCCATAGAATTATACTTTTGAATGTTATTCAGTTTGATGACGCAGAATCTCTTTATACCTTTCCGGGTACAAAGTTGGTACAAATATTCGATATTATATCAGTATAGGTATAATTTATAGAGACTTTGAGTCGCAAATTATGAAGGCTAAGACAAGCACAATACAAGGGTTCTACACTTTTTCAAGCGAATAAATCGGATTCGTTACACTTTTTCCAACGAATCACTCCCATTACACGACATTTTTTCAATCGAATCACAGCATAAATCACCGAAACCACCTTTACTTTATCTCCGTATTCATATATACGTGCTTAAAGTAAAGCTAACAGAGGGAGAAAAAGAGATGGCTTCGCCAAAGCCGAGACGAGCCAGACCTTACTGACTTTCTCTTTTGGCTGCAAAAAATATGAGTAACCTGAGTGTGAAGATTGAGCAAAGCAAAACAGAACTCACCCCTCATCAAACCACAAGAAGTAACTCAAGAATCCATGAATCCATCTCCGATTTTGCAGCTCCAATCGGCGAAATTATTCCCGATATGCCTTATCTTTGCGAAGCGGAGGTTTCGGAGCAAAAGAGAGCCATTTTTCTCTTTTTCCCTTCGTTTGAAGATAAACTAAGGTTAAAAACGTTAAATTTTCAATTTTTGACGAAAAAACAAGTAAATTTTTGAGCAGTCTATCTTTTAAACCGTAAGCTATTGATAATCAACTAGCATAATATGCTGCATCGAAATAATGGCATTGTAAAATATTTTTCTCTCGACAGCACCATTTCACGAAAAATAACTATATTTGCGACATCAATACGATAACAAACCCGTATTTTACCCGCATGAAAAACGGCATTACATCCAATAATTCTTACTCGCTGATCGTCGGACTTTCGGTTTCGATGATGGGTATGATGATGTCGATGCGCAGGTGTAAATGCCGGGTGTAAGATTCGTCGTACGTGTATCTCTTAAATCCGGCTGGTTCAGCCGGATTTTTTTGTTTGTAACAATCCCGAAAACATAAATCAACTTTCAAAACCATGAAAAAACAGAATCTCCGTTTCGAAACCCTGCAAGTACATGCAGGCCAACAGGCCGATCCCGCGACCGGATCGTGCGCCGTCCCCATCCACCAGACGGTGGCCTACACCTTCGAAAGTGCGGAAAAGAGCGCCGCCGTTTTCGCCCTCACGGAACCGGGGTACATCTACACCCGCCTGAACAACCCCACGACCGCCGTTTTCGAAGAGCGCATCGCCGCCCTCGAAGGAGGTACCGGAGCCGTTGCGACGGCATCGGGCATGGCCGCCCAAATGCTCGCCATCACGAACATCGCCCAGGCAGGCGATAATATCGTAAGCACCTCCTACCTCTACGGCGGAACGACCAACCAGTTCAAATACACGCTCCGCCGACTCGGCATCGAGGTCCGTTTCGCACAAGGGGACGACCCGAAGAGCATCTCGGCACTCATCGACGACCGTACGCGGGCCATCTACATCGAAACGATCGGCAACCCGGCCTTCAATATCCCCGATTTCGAGGCGATCGCCGAAATCGGCCGCAAACACGGCATCGCGGTCATCGCCGACAATACGTTCGGAGCCGGCGGCTACCTTTGCCAGCCGATCAAATGGGGCGCCAATGTCGTGCTGCACGCAGCGACCAAATGGATCGGAGGTCACGGCAACAGCATGGGTGGCGTGGCTATCGACGGCGGCAACTTCGATTGGGGCAACGGCCGCTACCCCTTGATCAGCGAACCCTCGGAAGGGTATCACGGATTCAACTTCTGGGAAAACTGCGGCGACCAGGCTTTCGCCGTACGGGCACGGTGCGAAGTGCTCCGCGACACGGGTGCCTGCCAGAGTCCGTTCAACTCCTTCCTGCTGCTGCAAGGACTCGAAACCCTCTCGTTGCGCGTACAGCGATCGGTGGACAATGCACTCGAAATGGCTCAGTGGCTCGAGAAGCACCCCAAGATCGAGAGCGTAAACTACCCCGGTTTGAAGAGTAGCCCGTTCCACGATTTGGCCAAGAAGTATCTGACCAACGGTTTCGGCGGCGTACTGACCTTCCGCGTCAAAGGATCGGCCGAACAAGCCTCCTCGCTGCTCAACCACCTGGAGATCATCAGCCACCTGGCCAACGTGGGCGACACCCGGAGTCTCTTGGTACACCCCGCTTCGACGACGCACTCCCAGCTCAACGAACGCGAACTGGTCGCTTCGGGCGTTTATCCCAACATGCTGCGCTTCTCGCTGGGCATCGAACACATCGACGACCTGAAAGAAGAGATCGGCAACGCATTAAAACGACTGTAAACACAATGAATATATACCGTCATAACCAACCTTTCGAATTGGAGCGGGGAGGCATTCTGCCCGAACTGACGATCGCATTCAGCACCTACGGGAAACTGAATGCAGCCCACGACAATGTCATCTGGGTCTGCCACGCCCTGACCGCCGATTCGGACGTGGCCTCATGGTGGCCGCACACGGTCGAAGCGGGCAAATTCCTCGACCCCGCCGAGCATTTCATCATCTGCGCCAACATACTCGGCTCGCACTACGGCACGACCGGGCCGCTGCACGTCAATCCGGCGACCGGACGCCCCTATTACAAAGATTTCCCCGAACTGACGATCCGCGACATGGTACGGGCGCACCGGCTGCTGGCCGACATTCTGGGCATCCACCGCATCCACACCTTGGTCGGCAGCTCCGTCGGCGGCTTTCAGGCGGTCGAATGGGCCGTCCAGGAGCCCGAACGGATCGGCAAGCTGGTCCTGATCGCCACGGCTGCCAAAGCGTCACCCTGGAGCATCGCCATCGACGAAACGCAGCGCATGGCCATCGAAGCCGACTCGACCTTCGGGGAACCTTACGCTACGGCAGGCATGAAGGGACTCGCGGCGGCGAGGGCTATCGGGCTGCTCTCTTACCGGGGACCGGAAGGCTACGACCTCTCGCAGCAGGACGAGAACGACGACTTCTCCTCTCACCGGGCCTGCACCTACCAGCAGTACCAAGGAGAAAAGCTCTGCCGGCGTTACAATGCCTACTCCTATTATAAGATCCTCAACGCTTTCGACACGCACGACGTCGGCTACCAGCGCGGAGGCGTGGCAGCGGCGCTGCAACGAATCACGGCCGAATGTCTGGTCGTCGGCATTTCGACCGACCTCATCTTCACCGTGCCCGAAATGCAGGCGCTGCACCGGATGCTGCCGCGCAGCACCTACCACCAGATCGACTCCCCCTTCGGACACGACGGGTTTCTGGTCGAGCACGAACAACTGAACCGAATCCTCAACCCTTTCATCCATCCAACTCATGAATAAGATCAAAATCGGCCTTTTCGGCTTCGGCGTAGTCGGACAAGGCATCTTCCAGGTACTCAGCAAATCCCGCAACGCCCATGCGGAAATCGTCAAGATCTGCGTGCGGTCGAACAAACCCCGCAGCATCGACGCGTCCTATTTCACGACCGATCCGGAGGTGATCCTCTCCAATCCGGAGATCGACCTGATCGTGGAGGTGATCGACGATGCGGCGGCCTCCTACAAAATCGTCAAGGCGGCCCTCCAGAAAGGCATCCCCGTCGTTTCGGGCAACAAGGCCATGCTGGCCCGCCACCTGCCGGAGCTGATCGACCTGCAAAAGAAACACAATGTGGCACTGCTGTACGACGCCTCGTCGTGCGGCTCGATCCCCGTGATCCGCAACCTCGAGGAGTACTACGACAACGACCTGCTGCTCGAAGTCAAAGGCATCCTGAACGGTTCGTCCAACTACATCCTTTCGCGGGTGTTCGACCACCAGGAGTCCTACGACGCGGCGCTGGCCCAGGCCCAGGCATTGGGATTCGCCGAGAGCGATCCTTCGTTCGACATCGAAGGCTACGACTCGCTCTTCAAATTAGTCATCATTACCGTTCACGCGCTCGGAGTGTATGTCCATCCCGACCGGATCTTCACCTACGGCATCTCGACCATCCACGACTCGGACATCCGGTACGCCCGCGAAAAAGGGGTCAAGATCAAACTGGTCGCCCAAGTGGTCAAGGTCAGCGACCGGAAGTTCACGATGTTCGTCATGCCCGAATTCGTCACCCCCGGCAAATACATCTACAGCGTCGATGACGAATACAACGGCGTGGTGATCCGGGGCGAATGCTACGACCGCCAGTTCATGTTCGGCAAGGGCGCCGGCAGCCTGCCTACCGCCTCGTCGATCCTGAGCGACATCATGGCCCGTCAGCACGACTACCGGTACGAATACAAGAAACAGCACTACCTCGACCGTCCGGAGTACACGACCGACGTGGAGCTGAAAGTTTATGTGCGATACACGGAAACCGACGTACTGAAAATCCTCCACTTCGACCGCATCACCGAGCAATATCGGGGCGAGGACGGCAATTACGTGATCGGCTACATCCGCCTTTCGGAGCTGCTCGCCAAGCGGGAAGTACTGCGGGGCAAGGACGTTTTCATGGCCGATTTCCAGAGCTTCTTCCAAGAGCTGGATCGTTAGAGCCAAAAGACAGGCCGCCATCGAACGAACGCCTCCCGAATTTCAGATTCGGGAGGCGTTCGTTTTTCAGAGCCACAAACTATTTACTCGAACGGGACCATCGCCTCCGCCGCATCGTAATCGGCATTGGTGAAGACATAAGTCCAACGCTCTTTAGGTTGACGACCGTTACCCCTCAAATCCTCGAATACATAATTATCATCGATCGAAGGGTCGTAATGTGCGTCGTAATTCGGAGGGTACGACCGACCGTCGTCCTGGTAATAACGGACACCATAAGTGAATCCAAGCCTCCCATCGTCGAAAATAATCGTCATTTTCCAAATGTAACTTGAAGGAACGGGGCAAACACCCATACCATTATCCATCGCAGTAAAACTTTCTCCAGGCAGTATCACTTCATTTTTGAACTCACACCCTAAATCGGATTCTACGAAAAGAGTGATCTTATGATCGCTGTCGTTGACCCACACAAAATAACTGATTGCATTGTAATCGGTATTGCAACCTGCCGGAGTCCCTGCGGTAAATATCGCCGACAACGCAAAAAATAAGAATTTCCTCATAAACCCATTTTTATATATAACCGTTACGTTGAAGCCAGCTACGCTCGTAAAAAAGAAATTCATTTATTTGATTTTCTGTAAAATATGACCCTGTATACTTACGAAGTGCACTTTCAAAATCATTCCAGGTTCTATAGGCTCCAAACAAATTCACCACGAATTGAGGCATCTTAATTTGATCGTAGCAGCGAGAAGGATAGCCAACACCCTGGTTGTAATCATCCACCAAATCGACAAACAAAGGAGTATAATAATTATTGGTTGTATTTTGATAATCCCATTCTTGCCTTGCTTGACCTGTTATATCCGAGTTTAGAGATGTTTTTTTCCAACCCTGATTTAAATAATATGCTTCTCCCATATGCCATCCGGCATAAGAAGCATAACTTTCGAGCAATATATTCCAAGTACCATCGTACGCACTGAATGTGCCGCCACGCAAATGAAATTGACAATAATGTCCCAATTCATGCAAAGTGGTTCCTATTAGTCTCGGATGATTATTCCTGTTACAATTGCCAACTTGTATAAAAGGCATTCTCCCCACAGAAGTCGGCCAATAATTAAATCGGCCTTGCCACCCACCAGGATCAACGGCTAATGCAACTATTGATATTCTGTTATTAACAAAAGTAGAAATTATAAAATCGTGTTCGCCATAATGATAAAAATTGACTGCACGATGAATTTCGTAGCGGGGATCCGGAGCCGAAGAAGAGTTAATATTAAAGTTCAAATCTTTACCACTTCTTAATTCTCCATAAATTCCCTTTATTTCCTCTATCCGTCCTCCTTCCTCAGAACCCTTGACAATCGTCCATTTTTCGTGCTGAAAAACAAAACTTACCGTTGCCTGGTTGTCGATCAATTTATTGTTGATAGCATAATATCCAGTTTTGTCTGTATAAACCTCCTCAATATTCGAACCCAGTGTAAAACGGATTTTCAGATTCTCCAACGGCACATAACGCTTTAAATGAGTATCGTAACATAGTACTTTTCCGCGCGGGAATCCACCTGGTAAATGTCTCTCTTCATCTAAAGCCAAAGCAATGGCTTCTTGCTCCAAAATTTGTATTGCCTCCGCACTCAATCCATTCTCACCAAGAGTAATATATTTAGGGAGGAAAACTTCATAAAGGATTTCAAAATCCATTTCAACAGGGAACGTTTTTTCGACAGGCCAAACGGCATATAATACAGGCAATATAATTGTCACAGGCTCCACTGGTCCATCCTTAATCATACCGCCCTCGTAAGTCACAGAATAACGCCTCTCCTCATCTTCCTCGCAAAACTGTGTCCGGGATTTCGAAAACACAAGACTCTGGGTCACCTCATCAGGTAATGACGTATAATTGAAAGGCGTATACGCGATCTTGATCTGCTCGTCCAGTTCAAGGCTTCGTTGTTCCTCTTCCGTTTTTGGAAAAATTTTCAAGGCATAGTGGGTAGCTTTCAGTTTCAACTGCGTTTTGGCAGTTGCTGAGAATTCTTTTCGCACACTCCGCGCGCTTGCTGCAAACTCATCAGATGCCCTGACAATTTTCGATTCACCCGATACTATATTGTCGTACGCCTGCTGAAAGTTCTCAAGCCTGTACGGATCATTCTGCGGCCGGATCCAAGACTGTGTCTCTATGATACACCGCATCCGCCAACTCAATTTCGGTCGTAACAGTAGCTAACATTTGTTTCGGCGAAATTTCGTCCAACAAATCTTCTTCATAATTAGCACAACCATAAGTGCCGATTAACAAGATACCACCAATTAAAAATAGTAATAATTTTTTCATAAGCATAATATTTAGGATTAGATGGTCAAAACATAAATGCCGTTCATGTGTATTGCAATATATTATATAAAATTTGAAAATCAAAATTATCCGAAAATAATATTTACTCTCTTTTTTATACTTATTTGTTTGTGAACATACGGGTAATAACCTATCTTTGCGACGGAAATTTCGTTTAACATTCTATTATTCCGACATGCCTCTTACCAATAACGTAATGATTGTCAGACACAAGTTGCTGACCAATCTCATCAAATTGTGGAAAGACAACCAGCTCGTCGAGCGAATCGACCGCTTGCCGATCGAATTGAGTCCCCGTACCTCACGGGTTTTGGGTCGCTGCTGCGTACACAAGGAGCGCGCCGTGTGGAAATACAAATCTTTCCCGCTGATGGGTTTCGACATGTCCGACGAAACCGACGAACTCACCCCGCTGTCCGAATATGCCCGCAAAGCCCTGGAGCGCAAAGGGCAGCAGCAGAAAGACAATATTCTCTGCGTAATCGACGAAGCCTGCTCGTCGTGCGTGCAGACCAACTACGAGATCACCAACCTCTGCAAAGGTTGCGTGGCCCGGGCCTGTGCCACCAACTGCCCGAAAAACGCCATCGAATTCAATCGTGCCGGCAAAGCGGTCATCAACCACGATCTCTGCATCAGTTGCGGCATCTGCCACAGCAACTGCCCCTACCATGCCATCGTCTATATGCCCGTACCGTGCGAAGAGGCCTGCCCCGTAAAGGCGATTACCAAGGACGAACGCGGCGTGGAGCATATCGATGAGAGCAAATGCATCTACTGCGGCAAGTGCATCAACAGTTGTCCGTTCGGAGCGATCTTCGAAATTTCGCAGGTGTTCGACGTGCTGCAGCGTCTGCGCGAAGGAGAAAAGATGGTCGCCGTCGTCGCTCCGGCCATTCTCGGACAATACAACGCCCCCACGGAAAAAGTATATGGCGCGATCAAGGCCATCGGCTTCGAGGACGTGATCGAAGTAGCGCAGGGCGCCATGGAAACCATCCGCAATGAAGGTGCGGAACTCGAAGAGAAAATCGAGGAGGGACAGGTGTTCATGACCACCTCCTGCTGTCCTTCGTGGGTCGAACTGGCCAACAAGCATATCCCCGAGATGAAGCCCTTCATTTCGAGCACCGGATCGCCGATGTATTACGCCGCACGGATCGCCAAGGAGAAACACCCCGACGCGCAAGTGGTCTTCATCGGCCCGTGCGTAGCCAAACGCAAGGAGGCACGCCGCGACGAATGCGTCGATTTCGTGATGACCTTCGAGGAGATCAACTCCATTTTCGACGGTCTGGGTATCGAAGTCGAAACCACCGATCCGTTCCCCATTCCGTTCGTTTCGACCCGGGCCGCCCACGGCTTCGCACAGGCCGGAGGCGTGATGGGCGCCGTACAGCTCTTCCTGGCGGACAACAACCGGCCGAAGGTCGAAGGCATCCAGGTCTCCAACCTGAACAAGAAAAACGTATCCCTGCTCCGCGCCTATGCCAAATCGGGCAAAGCCCCGGCCAAGTTCATCGAGGTCATGGCCTGCGAAGGCGGATGTATCACGGGTCCCAGCACCCACAACCTGCACGATGCCGGTAAACGGCAATTCGCGAAGGAGCTGGCTAAACGCTAAATCCGACGGGGCTATGAAAAAGCTCGTCGATCAGTTGGAACGCAACCGCACCCTTTCCCCGGAAGAGTTGCGCCTTCTGCTGACCGATGCGTCCCCCGAAGAGAGAGAATACCTGCACAGGGCGGCCCGCGAGGTCGCCCGTGTGCATTTCGGAAACGGAGTTTTCGTTCGGGGGCTGATCGAAATCAGCAATTACTGCCGCAACGACTGCCGCTACTGCGGCATTCGACGCAGCAATCGTCTGGCAGAACGCTACCGTCTGACCCCGGAAACCGTACTGGCCTGCTGCGAAGAGGGCTACCGGCTGGGGTTCCGAACATTCGTACTTCAGGGCGGAGAAGACCCGGCTCTGAACGACGAATTGCTGACCGGATTGATCAGGGAGATGCGTCGCCGCTGGCCCGACTGCGCCATCACCCTCTCGCTGGGGGAACGGACAGAAGCCTCCTACCGGGCGCTGTTCGAAGCGGGTGCGAACCGTTACCTGCTGCGGCATGAAACGATCACTCCCGACCACTATCGCCGGCTCCATCCCGCCCGGATGTCCCTCGAACACCGCATCGAATGCCTGCACATCCTCAAAAAGATCGGCTACCAGACCGGTACGGGCATCATGGTAGGCAGCCCGGGACAAACGGTGGACGATCTGGTCCGGGATCTGCTTTTCATCCGGGAGTTCGAACCCCAGATGATCGGTATCGGACCTTTCATCCCGCACCGCGACACCCCTTTCGGCCACGAACCGGCCGGAAGCGTCGAACGAACGCTCACCCTGCTGTCGATTCTGCGGCTGATGTGTCCTGCGGCACTGATCCCTTCGACCACAGCGCTCGCCACCCTCTCGGGCGACGGCCGGATCCGGGGTATTTTGGCGGGGGCCAACGTGGTGATGCCCAACCTTTCGCCGCCGGACGAACGGTCGAAATACAACCTCTACGACGGCAAGGCCGCTTTCGGTGCCGAAGCTGCCGAAGGATTGGCCGCTCTGGAGCGGGAACTCAACGAAATCGGCCGCCACATCTCGTGGAGCCGGGGAGATTATCAAGAATAGCTTATAAAAACACAAAGATATGTACCAAGTCGCATCCTCCAAGGCGGAGGAGTTCATCCATGACGGAGAAATCGTCGAAACGCTGGCTTACGCCCGCGAAAATCGTGCGAACCGCCCCCTGATCGAGGCGATCCTGCAAAAAGCGGCCGAAGGCAAAGGGGTCACGCACCGCGAAGCGGCCGTGCTGCTCGAGTGCGAACTCGAAGACCTGAACCAACGCATGTTCACGCTGGCCAAACAGATCAAGGAGAAAATCTATGGCAACCGTATCGTAATGTTCGCGCCGCTCTATCTGTCGAACTACTGCATCAACGGCTGCGTATATTGCCCGTATCACCAGAAAAACAAAACCATTCCGCGCCGCAAACTCACCCAGGACGAAATCCGCCGCGAGGTGATCGCCTTGCAGGATATGGGTCACAAGCGTCTGGCACTCGAAGCCGGAGAGGACCCGCGCAACAATCCGATCGAGTACATTCTCGAATCGATCAAGACGATCTACTCCGTACATCACAAGAACGGGGCGATCCGCCGCGTGAATGTAAATATCGCGGCTACGACGGTCGAGAACTACCGCAAACTACGCGATGCAGGCATCGGCACCTACATTCTCTTCCAGGAAACCTACAACAAAACCGCTTACGAAGCGCTCCACCCCACCGGCCCGAAGAGCGACTACGCCTACCACACCGAAGCGATGGACCGCGCGATGGAAGGCGGTATCGACGACGTGGGTATCGGCGTACTGTTCGGTCTGAATACCTACCGGTACGACTTCACGGGACTGCTCATGCACGCCGAGCACCTCGAAGCCCGCTTCGGCGTCGGTCCCCACACCATCAGCGTACCCCGCATCTGCCCGGCCGACGACATCGACACCAAGGACTTCCCGGATGCCATTTCGGACGAAATATTCCGCAAGATCGTCGCCGTGATCCGCATCGCCGTCCCTTATACGGGCATGATTATCTCGACCCGCGAATCGCAGCGCTCGCGCGAGCAGGTGCTGGAAATCGGCATTTCGCAGATCAGCGGCGGCTCGCGCACCAGCGTCGGCGGTTACGCCGGCACGACGCATGCCGAACAGGATTCCGCACAATTCGACGTGAGCGATCACCGCACGCTGGACGAAGTGGTACGCTGGCTGCTGGAACTGGGCTACGTGCCGAGCTTCTGCACGGCCTGCTACCGCGAAGGCCGCACGGGCGACCGCTTCATGTCGCTGGCCAAGACCGGAAAGATCGCCGACTGCTGCACGCCCAACGCCCTGATGACCCTCAAGGAGTACCTCGAAGACTACGCATCGCCCGAAACCCGAACCCTGGGTGAAAAGATGATTGCGAAAGAGGTTCCGATGCTCCTCAACGAGCGTGTACGCCGCATCACGGAGAAGAACCTCGCAGCGATCGCCGAAGGTAAACGGGATTTCCGCTTCTAAAAGTTTCGCACGATGAACGAGCAAACTCCCCGCGCCGAACGGCTGCATATCGCTTTCTACGGGCGGTGCAACAGCGGCAAGTCGTCGCTGATCAACGCCCTCACGGGCCAACAGAGCGCTGTCGTTTCCGCGACGCCGGGCACGACGACCGACCCCGTACTCAAGACGATGGAGATACACGGGCTGGGACCTTGCGTACTGATCGACACGCCGGGTTTCGACGATGAAGGCGACCTCGGCATACTGCGTGTGCAGCAAAGCCGCAAGATGCTGGAGAAGACCGACCTGGCCGTCTTGCTCCTCTCCGGAGCCGTGCCGCAGAACGACGAAATCGAATGGTTCCGGCTCCTCGAAGCCCGTCATATTCCGATCGTAGTCGTCCGCAGCAAGGCCGACTTGTTTACAGGTATGTCCGATGCGGAAGCCGAAGCGCTTTTCGGACAACGGCCGCTCCGGGTCAGCGCCTCGGACAGAACGGGACTCGACGCCCTGCGCGAAGCCCTGATCCGCAACCTGCCCGAAGACTACAACCAGCCCGAAATCACAGGCAGCCTCGCCTCGACAGGCGACGTGGTGATGCTCGTTATGCCGCAGGATATCCAGGCCCCCAAGGGACGCCTCATCCTGCCGCAAGTCCAGACGATCCGCGAACTGCTCGATAAGAAGTGCCGCGTGGTCTGCTGTACCACCGACCAGATCGAAGGCACGCTCTCGTCGCTGGCCGCACCGCCGAAACTGATTATCACCGACTCGCAGGTTTTCTCGACTGTCTATGCGCAGAAGCCCGCCGCAAGCCTGCTAACTTCGTTCTCGGTGCTCTTCGCCCGTTACAAGGGCGACATCGACTACTTCGTGGAGAGCGCGGCAGCCATCGGGCAGCTCCGCGAAGACTCCCGCGTGCTGATCGCCGAAGCCTGCACGCACGCTCCGGTGGGCGAAGACATCGGCCGGGTCAAAATTCCGGCGATGCTCCGCAAACGGATCGGACCCGCACTGCGGGTCGATGTGGTTGCCGGCACGGACTTTCCCGCCGACCTCACGCCCTACGACCTGGTAATCCACTGCGGCGCCTGTATGTTCAACCGGCGCCACGTATTGAGCCGCGTCGCCCAGGCCCGCGCCCAGCACGTCCCGATGACCAACTACGGCGTGGCGATCGCTTACCTGCAAGGGATTCTCGACAAGATCGAATATTAACCCCAAAAACACATATCCAAAAGAGTGGGCCGTCCGACAACTGGACGGCCCACTCTTTATCAAAAACCGAAACTATTCCGGCAAATACTATTTCGCCTCCGACGGGAAATACTTCATATACTGTACGCGCTGGAACATGGCCGAAGTGTCGTTCTTGAAATTCAGACGCCCCCGGAACTCATCGAGCGAACCGAAACCCTGCCGCTCGGACCAACGGTCGATGTACTCGTTCATTTCGGCAATGACTTCGAATCCCTTCTGGTGGATCGCCGTGCAGACCTGCACTGCCTCGGCTCCGCACAAAAGCGCTTTGACCGCAGCCTCGCCATCGTGCACGCCCGTCGAAACAGAAAGGTCCAACTGCGGCAACACGGCCGAACAGATCGCCACCATACGCAGGACGTTGCGCAATTCCGTCGGCTCGCTGTAAGGCGAACTCTCTACGAAAGTCATCCGCTCGACATCCACGTCCGGCTCGAAGAAACGGTTGAAAAAGACTACGCCCCGGGCCCCGTGACCGAGCAAAGCGCTCGACAAGGCGAAGACATTGGTCAGGCGCATGGGCAGTTTCACCGAAACGGGAATCTTCACCGCACCGGCCACCCGACCGACGATCTCCGCATAGTTCAACTCCAGTTCGCGAGCCTGGGCATGAATGTCCGTAGATTGGATGAAAATATTAAGCTCCAACGCGGAAGCACCGGCATCGGCCATCGCCGTAGCGTATTCGATCCAATCGCCTTTATCGACCACGCAATTGATGCTGGCGATTACCGGAAGCTCCGTCTTCGACCGCGCCTCCTGCACCAACCGGAGAAATCCGGCCTTGTAATCCTCGCCCAGATAACGCTGCAAATAAACCTCCGCATCGCCGTAAGCCGAATCGGATACGGTGTCCAGCGCAGCCGCATGGTGCAGGATCTGCTCCTCGAATATGGATTTGAGCACTACGGCACCGGCACCGCTCGCAGCGCACTGCTCGACGCTCTTGACATTGGAGGTATAGGGAGAACTGCTGACAATGATCGGACTCGGAAGATCCAGCCCCAGGTATTTTGCTCGCATCGTTTCTATGGATTTTTATGGTTTATTTTTCGAAAAATACGTAAAATTATGATTTTGTGCAAAAAGTTACCCAATCAATTTGAAATAGCGACTCTATCGGGGTAATCCATACAGGCGGTAGATTCTTCTCAAAATACTAACAGACAGGGCTTCCCGGAATCCCAACGTTCGAACACCTGCTTTTAGCCCTACGCAGCGCGTAACATCAATGCGAATTTACCGTTTGAATACTTCAAGCCTGTAAAACAACGACTTCAACTGTTGCACTCATGGCTCGCACGGCCAGCCTACACTTGCATAAAACCGCAAAGAAAAAACAAAAAGGAGTCGCACAAACTGTGCAACTCCCTGACTTTCAAGTGGACCCAGAGGGGCATGATCCCACGACCTTCGGATTATGAGTCCGCTGCTCTAACCGACTGAGCTATGGGTCCTTTTGCATCCGGGAAAATCCGAATACGGACACAAAAATAGGAATTTCGACCGGATTCACAAAATAAAAACCCATTTTTTCATTTCGAGACGCCAGCACAAACCCGTTTCGCTCAAATCGATTCCCTGTTTTACGCCCCTGCATCGCAAGAAAAACAGCCGCACCGGAATTTTCCGCAACAACTAACCGACCCGATCGCAAGATTTTTCTTCGGAAAATTAGCTAACTGGAAAAAATTTACTACCTTTGCTCCGCTTAAGCATCTAATTACAAACAAAACAAACGAAATGAAAAAAGGTATTCATCCCGAAAATTATCGTTTAGTGGCATTCAAAGACATGTCGAATGACCACGTGTTTTTGTGCAGGTCCGCCGTTTCGACAAAAGAAACCATCGAAGTGAACGGCGAAACCTATCCCGTGTATAAGATGGAAATTTCCAACACCTCGCACCCGTTCTACACTGGTAAGATGAAGTTGGTTGACACCGCTGGTCGCGTCGATAAGTTTATGAGCCGTTACGCAAAACGCTACGATAAGAAAGCCGCCAAATAGTTCGAAGGACCGTTTGACGCTTCAAAATAAAAAAGGATTCGCCTGGGGCGAATCCTTTTTTATTCTCCTTCGGCGCCCGATTCTCACCGGTCCGCATTCGCCGGATGCCGCACACTCCGACCGTCGTCAAAAAGCGCAGGGGACATCCGCTTTATCCGTCCCGAAGCTGCCGACCGGAATCGGCAGCATACGCAAGATGGTACACGACCAATCATCCGGTCCGGCCCGAAACAGGACAAAAGAACTTTTACGGAAAAAATTTGGGGGTTTGCGGCACAAACATTACTTTTGTAATCTACTAAAATTACTGTTTTTATGGAATTCGAAGGTGTCGTATATAAAATCCTGCCCCTGACACAAGGTACGTCCGCCCGGGGAGAATGGCAGCGTCAGGACGTGGTTTTCGAGCTGCCCTCGGAATTTTCACGCAAAATCTGCGTCACGTTCTTCAACAAGCCGAGCGACGTGGCCAAACTCCGCGAAGGGGCTACCTATACGGTTTCGGTAAACGTCGAATCCCGCGAATATAACGGCCGCTGGTATACCGATGTGCGGGCATGGCGCCTGCAACCCAAAGAAACCGCTCAAAACGCCGGGATCCCGCCGATGCCCGACGCGGCCCCGCTCGAAGAGCCATCGTACAGTACTCCCGCAGCAGAAGTAGACGACCTGCCCTTTTAATTTTTCACGCACGAAGGCAGAAGCCATCCGCTCTCTAAAACAACAAAATAGCCGACCCTACAAAGGTCGGCTATTTTTCGGTCCCCGGGAGGCGACTACTTCTTCACCGGAAGAGCAGAGTTCGCTGCCTGAGTCGTCGCAGCCGCAGCTTCATCCGTTGTTGCCGGGGTCGTTTCCTCAACGAAAGGAATCACATCCTCCAACTCTACCTCGAATTTAAGAGCCGAATTAGGCAAGATATACTTACCGCGCGCCTGCCGACCATAAGCCAGTTCCGCAGGAATCCAAAGCGTTATCTTACCGCCTTTGCCGATCAGTTTCAAACCTTCGGTCCAGCCGGGAATCACCTGTCCCAATTCGAACTCGACAGCTTCGTCCTTGTCATAACCTTCCGGATCTATCTGCTTGAGGTACTCCTTCATCTCTTCGGGCTTGTTCTCGAAATAGGAGCTGTCGAAAACCTGCCCCTTATAATTGGTTCCCGTATAATAAACTTTTACCCGGTCGCGGGAGTCCGTCGGCATCAGGGTCTCATCGCCCTTCTTTTCGATCTTATAAAGTAATCCCGATTCGGTTTTCTGAACGCCGGATTTCTTCTCGATCGAAGCGATCCACTCTTCATTGGCTTTCTTGTTCTCGGCAGGACGAACCACCGAATACCAGTTCCGCAAGAATTTGACTGCTTCCTGCTCGGTCATGCGGGCTTCTTCACCGTTGCCGGTAATGTCTTTCAAACCCTGACCGAACCAAACCAACTGAATCGGAAGGTCTGCTCCCAGCATATTGTTACCCAGATCGATACCGAAAGCATACGAAATGAACCGACGCTCCTCCTCGCTCTCGAACATCGCGGGATCGGCCAACGACTCTTCGGGTGTCTTCAGCGAATCGGGAGTCATCGCGTTCTTCTTGGCAATAGCCTGAGCGCGTTCCGGACGCGTAACCATAAAGAACGTGCGCAATGTATCGAGTGCCTCTGGATGCGTCATTTTTGCCGTTCCGAGGGCACCTTCGGTCACACCTTCGGTCATCGCGTCGAAATCGAAGGGAATATCCGACATCATCCGGTTGAGTCCCGCTCCGACGTTATTACCCAAAGCGTACGACAAAGAGTCGAACTGCGACTTGCTGCCCATCGTGATCGAACCGTTGCTGCGGCTGCACGAGGCGAAAATTACGGCACCAGCTAACAGTGCCATGAAACACAATGTTCTTTTCATCTTGTTGATATAATTATGTATTAAATTGTTATTTCCGTTTCGATAACTGCACAAATATATAAAATATTTTACGGGCAGCCGATTTTATTTTTCAGCCCCCTCTTGAAAAAGAAGTCAGCGGACATCGACGAGTTCGATCTCGTAGAACAACGTCGCGTTCGGGACCACGCCCAATTTCTTGTCGCCTTCGGCCCCGTAAGCCAGGCGGGAGGGTATCCATACATTCATTCGACCGCCTTCCCCGACGAGCCGCACGCTCTGCCGCAACCCGGGCATCAGATCGCCCACGGCCGTGCGCGTGGTGTCTCCTCGTTCGTACGAAGACTCGACGACCTTTCCATCGACCGTCTTGGCCACAAAACGGATCGCCACCGTATCCCGGTCGCTTCGGGGCGTCTTGGACTCATCACCGATCTCCAGCACCTCGTACGTCAGCCCCGTATCGGTCTTGGCATAGGAGCGATTGCTCTTGCGGAAATCCTCCAGAAACTGTTCTTCATAGGCCCGAATCTGTTCGGGCTGCGAAACATTCACGTAACGCAGATAAACCGCACGGGCCTCGTCGGGCGTCATCCGGGCCGTCCGGGCATATACGTCCCGCACGGCCTGGCACACGGCTTCGACGTTGAGGGTCGAATCCATCCGCTGCAAATTATATCCCACATTCAGACCGATCACATAAGCGACCGAATCCGTTTCGTTACGCAACTCCATGCTCCCCGTTCCCCGGGAACAGGCACCCAGCAGGAACAGTCCCGCTGCGGCGATCAACCGATATTTCTTCATATACGTGTCTTTTTTTTGGAAAAGAGGAAAATCAGCACCGTACCCAATACGGCCGACGCGAACGATCCCATCAGAATGGCGATCTTGCCCCGGCTGACGATCTCGGCATCGGCAAAGGCCAGCGTATCGACGAAAATCGACATGGTGAACCCGATACCGCCCAGGCAAGCCACCGCGAAAAGCATCTTCCAGCCGGCTCCCTCGGGCATTTCGGCCAGCTTCGTCTTCACGGCGAGCCAACTGGCCAGGAAAATACCGAGCGGCTTGCCCACGAGCAATCCGAAGAAGATGCCCGTGCCGACCGCACCGGCCTGCGGCGTAACGTGGAAGATTCGGAAGTACTCCAGCGAATCGATCGAGACACCCGCATTGGCGAATGCGAAAATAGGCATAATCAAAAATGTTACGTACGGAGCCAGCAGATGTTCGAGACGGAAGCTCATCCCTACCGAATCGGTCGCCAGCGAGGACATCATCCGCAGGTAGTGCCGATGCTCCTCGTTCGGGAAATCGTCGGCCCGGCACTCGGCTTTCAACAGCGCATCGGACAGACCGGTCATCTTACGTGCAAAATACTCCTTGCTGTAACGGGGCTTCATCGGGATAAACATAGCGATCACCACACCCGACAACGTGGAGTGGATTCCTGAATAATAGAACAGGGCCCAGACGACGAAAGCCGGCACCAGATAGAACATAATGCGGGTTTCGCCCACTTTATTCAGGAAATAGATGCCTATGAGGATCAGGATCGCAATCGCAAGCAGCAACAGGTTGACCTCCTCTCCGTAAAACAGCGCGATCACCAGGATCGCCCCCAGGTCGTCCGCCACGGCCAGGGCCGTCAGAAATATTTTGAGCGAAATGGGCACCCGATCGCTGAATATCGAAAGGATGCCGATGGCGAAAGCGATATCCGTCGCCGTAGGGATTCCCCAACCGGGCGCCGCGACGGTCCCCGCGTTGAACGAAAAATAAATCAGTGCAGGGACCACCATACCGCCCAGAGCCGCCAGTACGGGCAGAATCGCCTTCTTGACGGAAGAGAGCTGTCCGACGACGATTTCTCGTTTGATTTCGAGGCCGATCAGGAAGAAAAAAACCACCATCAGGCCGTCATTGACAAAGGTCTGCAGGGTCAGGCCCCGGGGAAACATCCAGTCGATCATCCCCCCCGATCCCCGCACCACCAAAGCGATGTCGATGTTGAGCAGCCGTTGATAACCGTCCGCCGTCAGCGGAAGATTGGCCAGCAGCATCGCAACGGCAACGCTGATGAGCAGTACCAGTCCGCCCGACCAAGGAGCCTCCAGAAAACGACGTCCCCGTAATTGGAACTGATAATGTCGCCGCACCCAGCGGTACATGGAAAAAAGCCTCATTGTCTGTTAATCATTTAATTTCAACCGGTTCGAACGATCTCTTTCAGTATCTCCGATGCAGGATCAACCCTTGTTGGCCGATAAAGTCCGCAAAGTCAAACCACATAGTTTATAGAGTACGCGAGCACCCACGACCGCGTCGATCTTATCCTCCGGGCAGGGAACGACCTCCACCAGGTCGAACCCGGCGATGCGACGCCCCGAATCGGCCACGCACTCCATCAGGTAAACCACCTGTTCAAAAGTAATGCCGCCCGGAACGGGAGTGCCCGTATGGGGACAATGTTCGATGGTGAGTCCGTCGATGTCGAAACTGATATAGACCACCTCGGGCAGCTCGTCCACGATGCGGCGACAACTTTCGGCCCAGGTCGTTCCCGCGAATCCGGCGCGAGCGAGCGAGCGCGAATCGAACATCGAGATCCGCCCGTCCGAAGCGGCTCTTTCGGCCTCGGCATCGCAATAATCCCGCACGCCGACCTGCACGAACTTGCGTACCTGCGGCAGGTCGCGCAGTACGTTGAACATGATCGAAGCGTGCGAAAATTCGAATCCCTCGTACGCCTCACGCAGATCGCAATGAGCATCGATATGGAGAATTCCCAGCGAACTTTCCTTTTCGGCAACGGCACGGATCAAGCCGTACGGCGTCGAATGGTCGCCTCCGACCAGCCCTACGACCTTACCTTGCGAGAGCCACTGGCGGGCCTGACGGTAAATATTGTCGTTCATGGCTGCACAACCTTCGTTGATGCGGCGCAGACGGCGCTCGATACGTTCGTCATCCGGCGCTCCGCCCTCTTCGAGGTGTTCGATCACCCGCTCGGCATCGGCCCGCAGCTTGCGGGACTCCTCCAGCAGCGAATAGTCGATATCGGCCGTAGCGATGCCTCCGAGCCAGGCTCCCGGCGCCGAAGCATCGTAAAGATCGAGCTGTGTGGAGGCTTCGATCAGGGCATCCGGCGCCAAAGCCGTTCCGGCACCGTAGGATACGGTCACGTCCCAGGGTGCGGAAACAAGCACCAGCGCAGCCTCCTCGGGCGTGAACGGCAAACCGTAATAAGCGCCGTTGTCCACCCCCACCCCGTTGGGATTGAATGTTTTCAGATCCATAGTCTTTCCTTGTAAGAATTACAAAGATAGTAAATTTTTGATTTTCCGCCATCTCTATCGCGGATAAACCCCGTTTTTAACGGGGTGCCGACCGGCCGACCCGGACGACACCCGAAGCGAAAGCCGTATGCACCGGCGCACGGTTCCCGTAAAATGGAGTTCAAATAAATTTGGCGCCGCCCTCGCCCTGCACTATCTTTGCTCCGCAATTAACCAATTCGAATACCGTCGTGAAAATCGTCGCCGACAATGCCATACCTTTTTTGAAAGGAGTACTCGAACCTTATGCCCGGGTGGAATACCTCCCCGGGAAAACCATCGCAACGGCCGATGTCCGGGATGCCGACGCCCTGATCGTCCGTACCCGCACCCGGTGCGACGCCGCCCTGCTCGAAGGATCGTCCGTCAAACTGATCGCAACGGCGACCATCGGCTTCGACCACATCGACACGGAGTATTGTCGGCGACACGGCATCGAAGTAGCGACCGCCGCAGGATGCAATGCACGGGGCGTACTGCAATACGTCGCTGCAGCACTGGTCCGCCTCTCACGAGTACAGGCCTGGGAACCTGCAGACAAAACCCTCGGAATCGTCGGTGTAGGACACGTCGGGTCGCTCGTCGAGGCCTACGCCCGGACGTGGGGATTCCGCGTCGTGGCATGCGATCCCCCCCGCGAAGAGCGCGAGCACGGCGGATTCCTGCCGCTCGAAGAGGTGGCGTGCCAGGCCGACATCCTCACCTTCCACACTCCGCTGGACGATACGACCCGGCACATGGCCGGGGCGAAGCTCTTCGAGCGAATGAAGCCCGGCAGCATCCTCATCAACACTTCGCGCGGCGAGGTAGTCGATGGGCAGGCGCTCCGCGAAAGCGGTTTGCAATACGTCCTCGACGTCTGGGAACACGAGCCCGATCTCGACCCGCTACTGCTGCGGGACGCATTGCTCGCCACCCCTCATATCGCCGGTTATTCCGCCCAGGGCAAGGCCAATGCAACGGCCCTGTCCGTCCGGACGATCGGCCGGTACTTCGGACTGTCGCTCGGGGAGTGGTATCCGTCAAACATCGCCCCGTCCCGTCCCCGGGCGATCTCCTGGCAGGAGCTTTGCGACACGATAGACGACCGCTTCGACATCGCCGCCGAAAGCAGACGGCTGAAAGAGAACCCCGAAAAATTCGAAACGATACGCAACGAATACCGCTACCGGGAAGAATATTTTTAACAATTTAGATGCTTTTTTCTTAACTTTGCGGCCGAAATCGACCGCACCGCCCATTATGTATCGTAAACTGATCAAACCCATCCTGTTCGCCATGAACATCGAACGCGCTCACAGCACGGTCCTGTTCCTGTTGCGCATGATCGGGAAAATCCCGGGCGGACGGGCGCTGCTGCGTGCCATCTACCGCACCGAGCACCCGTCGCTCGAACGGGAGGTATTCGGACTTCGGTTTCCCAACCCGATCGGTCTGGCGGCGGGTTTCGACCGCAACGGAGAAGCGTTCCGCGAACTTTCGGCCCTGGGCTTCGGATTCGTCGAGATCGGCACGGTCACGCCCCAGCCCCAGGCCGGCAATCCCCGCCCCCGCATCTTCCGGCTGCCCGCAGACCGGGCGATCATCAACCGTTCGGGACTCAACAACAAGGGGTTATACAAGGCCATCGCCCAGCTCCGCCACCGACACGACCGGCTTATCATCGGAGGCAACATCGGCAAAAACACGCTGACACAACCTTCGCAGGTCGCGGCCGACTACCTCAAAATGTTCCGTAACCTCTACCAGTACGTCGATTATTTTTCGATCAACGCCTGCTGCGACAATTGTGCGGACGGCAGCGTATCGCACAACAAAGCCCACCTGATGAATATTCTGCAGCCGCTCTTCGATTTTCGCCGCGGCCAGAACCAGTACCGGCCGATCCTGCTGAAAATATCGCCCGACCTGCCGGACCCGCTTATCGACGAGGTGACCGACCTGATGCTCTCTACGCCGCTGGACGGCATCGTGGCCGTGAACGGAACTTTCTCGCGCAAAGGTCTCGAAACCGATGAGGAGACGCTCGACGAAATCGGCAGCGGCCGATTGAGCGGAGCTCCCCTTACGCAGCGGGCCATCGAGGTAGTGCGCCGCATCCACCGACGTTCGCACGGAGCCTATCCGATCATCGGCGTCGGAGGCCTGATGAATGCCCGGGATGTGAAAGCCATGCTCGCCGCCGGCGCGAGCCTCGTCCAGCTATACACGGGATATATCTACGAAGGGCCCTCCCTGGTCAAGGAGATCTGCCGGGCCCTGATCGACGACGCAGCGTCCGAAGCCTCCGCTTCGCCCGCGCCGGGAAAATAATTCAATCTTACCACCATGAAAGCATCTATTCTTACGATCGGCGACGAAATCCTGATCGGGCAGATCGTGGATACCAATTCGGCGTCGATCGCCCGTCACCTGAACAATGCGGGCATCGTCGTCTGGGAGCGCACATCGGTCGGCGACCAGCGCGAGCAGATCACCGAGGCCGTAAAACGGACCATGAACCAGAGCGACGTAGTCATCCTGACCGGCGGCCTCGGCCCCACCAAGGACGACATCACGAAAAAGACCCTCGCCGAGCTCTTCGGCTCCCGGCTCGTATGCGATCAAACCGTCGCCGACCACGTGCGGCGCATGCTCGAAGCACGCGGAATCGAATACAACCGCCTGAACCGCGATCAGGCGCTCGTCCCGGCGTGCTGCACCGTGCTTTTCAACGCCCACGGCACGGCCCCCGGCATGTGGTTCGAACAGAACGGCAAGGTCGTGGTTTCGCTGCCGGGCGTCCCCTTCGAAATGGAGCACCTGATGACCGACGAGGTAATGCCTCGTCTGAAAGCCCGTTTCTCCCTGCGGCAGATCGTACACCGCACGCTGATCACGGCAGGTCTGGCCGAATCGATGCTGGCCGAAAAGATCGCCGACTGGGAAAATGCCCTGCCCCCGTACCTCCACCTGGCATATCTGCCCGCACCCGGCGTGGTGCGGCTGCGCCTGTCGGCCTACGAAGTCGAAGGCGAGAGCGTATCGCACGAAATCGACCGGCAATTCGCCGCCCTGCAACGCATCATTCCCCGCTACGTCCTCGGATTCGAGCGGGCGACCATGCAGGAGATCGTCCACAACCTGCTGACGCAGCGTCGGCAGACTCTCGCCACGGCCGAGAGCTGCACAGGCGGCAGCATCGCAGCCCGCTTCACGGCAATGCCCGGAGCCTCGGCCTATTTCCTGTGCGGAGTGGTGGCTTACAGCAACGAATCCAAAAACAACCTGTTGGGTGTCGATCCCGAAACGATCGCCAGCCGGGGCGCCGTCAGCGAGGAGGTCGCACGGCAGATGGCCGAAGGAGCACGCCGCATCACCGGAGCCGACTATGCCGTCGCAACCACCGGCATCGCAGGTCCTGCGGGCGGTACGGAACAGAAACCCGTCGGCACGGTCTGGATGGCCGTAGCCGGCCCGCACCGTACCGTAACCCTGCTCAAACAATGCGGCACCGACCGGGGACAGGTTATCGACCGGGCGAGCGCCTTCGCACTCGCGCTCCTGCGCGACGAAATCGAACGGGATGCCGCCGGAGAATAACCCGGTTTCGACACTTCCCAAAGCCCCCTGACTTCCGGAGCCTCGAAAGGTTCCGGAAGTCTTCATATCCCCGTCTCTGGAACAAGCCCCGTTCCTCCCGGAACGCATCCAACCCTTTCCGATACGCTGTCCGGCCGGACGCCCCCGAAAATCGCGAAACAAAAGCCCGATACGATCACTAGCACCGTCCGATGAAATTCAAAGGCGGATCATTGAACACACCCCGTCGAAAAGAGTTAATTCTCCGACCGTAATTACGGGCACCTCATACCGCTATATATCAAACATTCGCCTTCCAAAACCGAAATTCGAAGCTATTCCCGAACAGATTCTTCCTCCCGGTCAGCGACAAAATCACCCAGTTATTCCCACCGCCCCTCTATCCGCACGATTTTCGGAAACACGGGAACGGCCTTGAAAACGGGATCTTTCGACAAATATACTTTTTGAGAAATGATATAAACGAAATGAGAGAGCAATATACGCCTGCTCCCTTCATCTTTGCTGCAACAAAATAGCATCCGTATTCCCGACCGTCAAAAGCCCCGAACGAAAGTCCTCCCGGCAAACAGATTTCGAGGCCGATCGAACGACACCGGAAAGCCGATCGATACGGACCGGCGCACACCGCCCCGAAATGATCCGAGCACATGATATACATCGGTTATTCCCGAAAAGAAAAACCGACAAGTCTAACCATCAAAAAACAAAACCCATGAAAAGATTCTTACATTTGCTCACAGGGATTTGCACCCTCGCCCTGGCTCTTCAGGCCTGTACCAAGTCTCCGGCCGAAAACCCGGGAAGAACGGACGATCCCGGAAACGACGAACAAAACAGCAAGGTAACCCTTACTCTCTCGACGCCCCGCACCCGCACGACGCTCGTCAGCGAAACCTACGTCCACTGGAGCGAAGAGGATATTGTACAAATCAACGGCACGAATTTGCCCGTAATCCCCGATCCGAATGATCCGACACGCGCAACGATCTCCAATGTGGACACCGCCGAAGAGTACGTGGCTCTCTACTCTCCGGACAACGGCGGATATATCCCGGAGCGAGAGGTCGTCGAAGCCTACTTCCGCCCCGAAGTGCCCCATACTCCCGACTCGTTTTACACGACAGGAGGCAATCCGATGGTGGCATACAGCACATCCACCTCGCTGGAATTCAAAAATATCGGCGGATTACTCCGCATAGGAGTGACCGGCGATGCGTCGATCGCGTCGGTTATGCTGTCGGGCAATGCGGGAGAACCCATTGCCGGACACTTCGAAATCTCGAAAAGCGATCTGGCTTCCGGCAGCCTCGATTTCGCTCCCGGCGAAGGTTCCGCACAATTCGTCAGCACCTCCGTCACGATGACCTGCACGGAGAATGTACGACTCGATGCGAACTCTCCGACCTATTTCTACTTCGCGCTGCCGGCAGCCGAATACACGGAAGGATTCACCGTAACGCTTACCGACAGCGAAGGCAACACCTGCCTCCGGCAAACGCATAACTCCGTCTCGATCGAGCGTGCGACCCTCAAGTCGATGGAACCGATTGCGTTCGAAAAGGACAAAGCGCTTACGGTCACTTTAGGAGAAATCGCGGCGAACTCCGTTACCTGGAATATCGAAGGTAATCCCTCGACCGACCTGCGGACCCTGCTCGTCACCAAAGCGATGTGGGATCATTTCATCGCACAGGAATATTACCTCGACAATCCGCAAAAACTCACGTCCGAAATCCTCGCGGCCTATTCCGCCACCATTCCGACCGACGACAACGGCCGTTACGAAGAGACTGCAACCCAGGCAAGAGCCGTAAACTCGATGCAGCCCGTACAGGAAGACAACGACTACCTCGTCTTGGCCGCCTATTTCTCCGGCACCCAATCCGTCGGCGTAATCCCCGCCCCGGTTCCCGTTCACACTCCGGCCGCCACAGGCCCGGCTCCCGAAGTGAATGTCACCGTCTCTTCGGCCGGCAGCACTACGATCGATGTACTTACCACCACCAGCAACGCATCCGGCATCCTTACCGCACTCTTCTTCAAAAGCGATTACGACAATGTATTCAGCCGGGAGGGAATAGACGAAGAGTTGATCGCAAAGTACGGCAATGCATGGACGGCAGAGCAGGTAGAGCAGGCCAACAACGGAGGATATACACTCCAATACATTTCGCTTCCGCCGGAAACGGAATTCGTTATGCTAATTTCGGTCTCCAGCGCAGCAGGCAAAGCTACGCTCAAGAAAGAAATAATTGCGACCGAACCGTACGTCGATCCTTCTGCCGAATGGATCACCGTTTCCTCCGAAGCCACGTTCGTTTGCGGCTTCTTCTTCAACCAAAGCATCCCCTCCTTGTCGAACGTGATCAATATTACGAACCTTAAAGTCGAAAAACTCGCCGATCGCGACCTCTTCCGTCTGACCGACGCCTTCTCCGTCTCCCGGATCCCCGAACTTGCGGCCAGCGGCATATACAGCGATCTGTCCGGCAGTCCGTATTATTTCTATATGGATGCGACCGACCCGAACAATGTAAAAGTCGTCAATGAAGTGTGCCAACTCGGCATCGTTCACAACGAATACGGAGCAATGAGCGTCGGCAACGACTTCAACATCCAAGGCGGCGAAGAGTACCAGCACGGTACGTACAACCGAGCGGAAGGCACGATCCGAATCGGCGTGCTCATTTGCTATGCCGACAGCCAACAACTCTTCGTCACGCCATTCAACAGTACGCTATATCTGAATCCCGAAACGCCCGGAAACAGTGTTTCGACCGAAAATTTCAAGAAAGACCCTGTCGCAATTCCCTGGTAAGTCAGGACCCCCGAAAACAGAGACACCGGCCCTTTTTCAGGCCGGTGTTTTGTTATTTGGCCAAAAGATTGTATATTTGCACTCCCCGAAATGGGATTACAATTAAATTTTAACCAAAATGAAAGTTTGCGAAATTACAGGCAAGGTAGCGGTGATCGGCAACAATGTTTCCCACTCGCACCACAAGACCAAACGCAAGTTCAGCCCCAATCTGAAGAACAAGCGCTTCTGGTCTGAAGAGGAAGGCCGCTGGATCACCCTCAAGGTATCTGCCGCCGGAATCAAAACAATCAACAAGAAGGGCCTCGCAGTAGCGCTCCGCGAAGCTGCCGCACCCAAAAAGGTTTACTAAAACTCAAGTGACAAATGGCAAAGAAAGGCAACAGAGTGCAGGTGATTCTCGAATGCACGGAACAGAAAGCTAGCGGTGTTCCGGGAATGTCCCGCTACATCACGACCAAGAACAAGAAAAACACCCCCGACCGTCTGGAGCGCAAGAAATACAACCCGTTCCTGAAGAAGGTGACCATTCATCGTGAAATCAAATAATTTTAGTGCTATATGGCAAAGAAAGTAGTCGCAACGCTGAAAACCGGTACGGGCAAACAGTTCACCAAATGTATCAAAATGGTGAAATCCGACAAAACCGGTGCATACATCTTCAAAGAGGGCATCATCGCCAACGACCAGGTGAAAGACTTTTTCGCCGAGAAGAAATAAATGCAATGCATTAGGCGAAACGAATGTTTTCGGATCGCAAGGCCGGAAAGAATCATCCGCCGGACCGGATTCGGAAAACAACCTAAAAATTCGATTCCGCTTAATACAAAGGGCATCCTCAACGGATGCCCTTTGTATTTTCACCGACCCGCAACCCGGCAGAACAGCACCGATCATCGAGGAATCATTCGTACCTTCGTTCCTCTTGCGGTTCTTCGCCTCGACAAAACGGGAATAAATTCGCTTTGCACCACCCGATTTATCCGTATCTCTAACTTTGCCTAAATACTCCAACGCGGCAACGCTCAAAAAAATTTGGCTCCGCCGGCTGGTTGTACTATCTTTGCAGAAGACAGGAAGCGATTCGGCAATCTTTGCGTGCAAGCCCACACGATTGCTTTTATCTTTCACTATCTTTGACGTAGTCTTAAAATGTTCTCGGAAAACTGGCAACAAGTTCCCGTTTTCTCTGGGCTTTTCGTATTTTTGCAACATTACTAATATAACAATATTTTATGGGATTCTTCGATCTTTTCAAGAAAAAACAGAATACACAGCCGACGACTCCGGCGGAACGATCTCAACCGACTTCTCCGGAAAACCACCGGCCGGCTGCGGTCGAAAATACGACGAAGCAGGAAAATACCTCTCCCCAGCCGGCTGCCCGAACCGCTGACCGGGAGCAGGCGGAACTCAACTCCGGTCTGGAGAAGACCAAAACGGGCCTCTTCTCGAAACTGGCGCGGGCCGTTGCCGGTCGATCGACCATCGATACACAGGTGCTCGACGATCTGGAGGAGGTGCTCATCACCTCCGACGTAGGCGTGGAAACCACCGTGAAGATCATCGAACGCATCGAAGCCCGCGTCGCACGGGACAAGTATATGAACACCTCGGAGTTGCAATCGATCCTGCGCGACGAGATCGCCCAACTGATGGAGGAGTCGCACCGCTCGACCGAAAACTTCGGACTCGACGTCGAGGAAGGCGTCCCCTACGTCATCATGGTCGTCGGCGTGAACGGCGCCGGCAAGACCACGACGATCGGCAAACTCGCGGCCCAGCTCACCCGGGCCGGCCTCAACGTCTATATCGGCGCTGCGGATACGTTCCGTGCGGCCGCCATCGACCAGTTGGCCGTATGGGCCGAACGGGCCGGCGCCACGATGATCCGTCAGGAGATGGGCTCCGATCCGGCGTCGGTGGCCTTCGACACCTTGAAATCGGCCGTGGCGAACAAGGCCGACGTCGTACTGATCGACACGGCGGGCCGCCTGCACAACAAGGTCGGCCTGATGAACGAGCTGACCAAGATCCGCAACGTGATGGGCAAGGTTATCCCCAACGCCCCGCAGGAGGTGATGCTGGTGCTGGACGGTTCGACCGGACAGAACGCCTTCGAACAGGCCCGGCAATTCACCCAGGCCACGCAGGTCACGTCGCTCACCATCACCAAGCTCGACGGCACGGCCAAGGGCGGCGTGGTGATCGGCATCAGCGACCAGTTCCGCATTCCCGTCCGCTACATCGGCATCGGCGAAGGCATCGACCAGCTCAAGATGTTCGACCGCAAGGAGTTCGTGAACGCCCTTTTCGGCAGCGAAGCAAAATAAAATCTCCCGTGAATGAAGAAAATTAACGTCATCACCCTCGGGTGCTCGAAAAACACGGTCGATTCGGAGCACCTGATGGCCCAGCTCGCAGCCGCAGGCTATACGGTCACGCACGACAGCGACCGCACCGATGCCAAAGTCGTGGTCATCAACACCTGCGGCTTCATCGGCGACGCCAAACAGGAGTCGATCGACATGATCCTCCGGGCCGCCGCCGCCAAACAGACGGGTAAAATCGAACGGCTGTTCGTCGTGGGCTGCCTGAGCGAGCGTTATGCGGAGGAGCTGCGTGCCGAGCTGCCCGAGGTCGATGAGTTCTTCGGCGTGAAGGATTGGGACGACATCGTTCGGGCGCTGGAGGCGACTCCCCGGCCAGCGCTTGCGACCGAACGCCGGCTCACCACCCCGAAACATTACGCTTACCTGAAAATTTCCGAAGGCTGCAACTGGAAGTGCGGTTATTGCGCCATTCCCCTGATTCGGGGGCCCCACGCTTCGGTGCCGATGGAAACCCTGCTGGAAGAGGCCCGGAAGCTGGCCGCAGGCGGTGTGCGCGAACTGATCGTAATCGCACAGGACACGACCTACTACGGCCTGGACCTTTACGGCAAACGACGCCTGGCCGAACTGCTCGAAGCCTTGTGCCGCATCGACGGCATCCGCTGGATCCGGCTCCACTACGCCTACCCCACGGCTTTCCCCGACGAGGTGATCGAAGTGATGGCCCGCGAACCCAAAATCTGCAAATACCTCGACATTCCCTTCCAGCATATCTCCGACGACCAGCTCGCGGCCATGCACCGACGCCATACCAAGGCCCAGGCTTACGAGCTGATCGACAAACTGAGGCAGGCCATTCCCGATCTCGCGCTGCGCACGACCCTGCTGGTCGGCTATCCGGGCGAAACCGAAGCCGACTTCGAAGAGCTTCTGGAATTCGTGCGCACGGTACGATTCGAACGGCTGGGCGTATTCCCCTATTCCGAAGAGGAGGGGACCTATTCGGCCCGGAATCTGCCGGACGATGTTCCGGAAGAGGTCAAACAAAGTCGTGTAGAACGAGTAATGGCGCTTCAGAATGAGATCTCGCTCGAAAACAACCGGGCACGTATCGGTCAGTTGGAGCGGGTCATCATCGACTCCCGGCAGGGGGATTTCTACGTAGGACGGTCGCAATACGACTCGCCCGAAGTGGATCAGGAGATCCTGATTCCGGCCGCAGGCCGCAGGCTGATCCGCGGTTGCTTCTATCAGGTGCGGATCACCGCAGCCGAAGACTACGACCTCTACGGCGAACTCGAAACGAAATAAAAGACAATCATCACATCTTTCAATGTAGCGTTATCCGACAGTCGCAGGATCGAATCCGACGGTCGCTAACTCACGGCCTCCGGTCGTGTCCGCAATTCACCCCTAATTCCCTTCCCGGGAGGGGAATTGGGCCGCTACGCTTCCCATAACGGGGGACACGAAAGGATATGATCATGAAATAAAATTTTGTCGTTTGACGTTTTTTATATACCTTTGGGAAGGCGGAAAATATTTCCGGCGACAGATAAATGGCAGAGAAAAAGGTCATAAGCGATTTCGAGGCGCAGATTCGGCAGCTCATTGCCGACCATCGTCGGCTTACGGCCCTTTGCAAGGAAACAGCGGCGGAGCGCGACGTCTTGCGTAAAGAAAACCGCGATTTGCAAATGCAGGTAAAAGAGCTCGGCAAGGAGCTCGCCCGCGTACAGCTCAGCCAGGGACTCGCAGGAAATGCACCCGACCAAAGCAAAGCGATCGCACGCGTCAACCGTTTAATGCGGGAGGTGGACAAGTGCATCACCCTACTCAACAAACCCGACCGAATCGGCGAAGAGCTGTCGGGCAAGTAGGCAAGACATACGATAACGACCGAAGATATTTCATTTAACGGGAAGCAAGCGACATGGCCCAGCAACAGGCAATAAAGCTCAAAATAGCCGGTAAAAGTTACTCGTTTACGCTCAAGCACGAAGCGAACGAGGAACAGTCGCTGGCGGAGAAAGAGGAGCTCTACCGCCTGGCCGAACGCGAGGTGAATGCCTATGTCACCCGGTTCGAAAAAGCCAAATACGAAGGATTCTCGACACAGGACTGCCTGGCGATGGCCGCATTGCAGTTGGCGATTTCGAGCGTTTCGCTGGCCCGCAGCCGAGAAGTGGGCAGCGAAGATCTCCGCAGGCTGGAAGCGCTGCGCGACGAGATCGACGAATACCTGAACCGAATCGAAACCGAAAAGAAATAACAGGGAAGGATACGAGGGGGGACCGTATAGAAAAGTCCGCAAGTATCATCGTTCTTTACCATACGTTTAAGAAAAATCTACCCGCATAGATTCCTTAAAGCTTTGCGAAACTGAACAATTTTTACATTGGGGCAACTCACCACTTTCAAAATCAGGCTTCAACCCCTCGGGGTGCAGGCTGCGGCCTGCCGGTAGAAGGTTGCGATTTTCGGGAGCCCCCACACTTGACTGATCTTGCAGATTCGTCAAACAAGTTAAGGAATACTATGCGGTTTTTTTATGCACAAACCCTAATAACTAACAAATAATAACTCTCTAAAACAATGATGACAATCGTACTATCGAGCGTCCTGTCCGCCGTAGTCTGCCTGGGTATTTACATCCTGGTAACCAAATACGTTACCAAGAAGACCATCAAGGCACTGCGTGAAGCCGCCCGGAAAGAGGCGGAAGCGGAAGGCGAAATGATAAAGAAAGAGAAGATTCTCCAGGCCAAGGAGAAGTTCATCCAGCTCAAGAGCGAGCACGACCGCCAGGTCAATGAACGCAACCGGAAGATCGCCCAAAGCGAACAGCGGGCCAAGCAGATCGAAAACAACCTGCAAAACCAACAGCGCGAACTGGAAGGCAAGGTCAAGGAGAACGCCCGCCTCAAAGAGCAGATGGAAGCGCAGCTTCAGGTGCTCGAACACAAGAAGGAGGAGATCGACCGTCTGATGCACGAGCAGAACACGCGCCTCGAGCAGATTTCGGGCCTGAGCTCCGAAGATGCCAAGAGCATCCTGATCGAAAATATGAAAGCGGAAGCCAAAGCCGACGCTGCAGCCTACATCAACGAAACGATCGAGGAGGCCAAAATGACCGCCACGAAGGAGGCCAAGCGAATCATCGTGGCTTCGATCCAGCGTGTGGCGACCGAAACGGCCATCGAAAACGCCGTTACGGTGTTCAACATCGAAAGCGACGAAGTCAAAGGCCGCATCATCGGCCGCGAAGGTCGTAACATCCGGGCGCTGGAAGCTGCCACAGGCATCGAAATCATCGTGGACGACACGCCCGAAGCGATCATCCTGAGCGGGTTCGATCCCGTGCGCCGCGAAATCGCCCGCCTGGCCCTGCACCAGCTCGTAACCGACGGACGTATCCACCCGGCCCGTATCGAGGAGGTGGTCGCCAAGGTACAGAAACAGATCGAAGAGGAGATCGTCGAGGTCGGCAAACGTACCGCGATCGACCTGGGTATTCACGGCCTGCATCCGGAGCTGATCCGCATGATCGGCAAGATGAAATACCGCTCCTCCTACGGACAGAACCTCCTGCAGCACGCCCGTGAAACGGCCAACCTGGCCGGCATCATGGCTGCCGAACTGGGGCTCAACCCCAAAACGGCCCGCCGCGCCGGTCTGTTGCACGACATCGGCAAGGTGCCCGACGACGAACCCGAATTGCCGCACGCAATCATCGGTATGAAACTCGCCGAAAAATACAAGGAGAAGCCCGAGGTTTGCAACGCCATCGGCGCCCACCACGACGAAATCGAGATGTCGTCGCTTATCGCCCCGATCATCCAGGTCTGCGATGCCATTTCGGGTGCCCGTCCGGGTGCCCGCCGAGAGGTAGTCGAAAGCTACATCAAGCGTCTGAAGGAGATGGAGGACATCGCGCTCTCCTACCCCGGCGTAGTGAAGACCTATGCGATCCAGGCAGGCCGCGAGCTGCGCGTAATCGTCGGTGCAGAGAAACTCTCCGACATGGAGTCCGAAAGCCTGTCGCACGACATCGCCAAGAAGATCCAGGACGAAATGACGTACCCAGGTCAGGTAAAAATTACCGTCATCCGCGAAACGCGATCCGTGGCATACGCAAAATAGGATATTACCCCGAAAATACGATGTCTGTCAATACGGACAATCCATCGGCAGTCCCTCCTTTTCAAAGGAGGGACTGCGGCATAAGTAAGGGCAGGTAAAAATCACCGTCATCCGCAAAACCCGATCCGCAACGGATCTAACGCAACGATACTCCCAACACCGATCCCGATCATACTGGCCGGGATTTTTTACGCAAAAATCGATCTTTTGCGTGCCTGCCGCCCCGAGCGTCTCCCCGCCCTCCGTCCGATGAAAATATCGGCAATCATATCTTTTTAATGTGCCATTTCTAACGATCGCAGCATCGAATCCGGCGGTCGATTATTCGCATCCCGTAGCCGTGTCTATGCCCCTGCCCCAAAATCCCCTACGGGGAGGAGATTTTGGGTGCTGCGCACTCAAAGAGATGCACGAAAATATACGATCCCGGGAATATATTACGTATCTTTGAAGAGCGGAATACCTATTCCGACAAACCATGCAGCCGTCTTGAGTTGCAGCGAGCGCAAGAAAACGCCCCAAAACAGCGATCATCGCGGAGGAATAATCCGGTGCAGATCGCGATTCGGAACGACGTTATTATCGAAAATATATACATTATGGGAAAAATACGCCTCCTTCTACTCCTTGTCCTGACAATTCCCTGCATCGCCCGGGGACAAATCACCATTCGTCAGACCGCCATCGTCGAAAAAGCCGTCCTTCGTCCGGAGCGTTTCGACAGCCTGGAAAATATCGTTCCGACAGAGCGTGACAAAACGTATAATCTGAAAAAATACCTCGAACAGGAGGTCTTTTTCATTCCCGTCGCGCAACCGGTCCTTCAAAAAGCCCTCGAAGGCGAGCGCCTCCTTGCGGCCGCGCAAAAAACACTGGATAGTCTATGCGAACTCCAACAAGCCTGCACGGATTCCATACGACAATTAACGAGTAAAGGCCAAAGAATCAACCTCTTCAGGAGGAATGACAAAATCGCGGAAAAAAGTGCAGAATTACAACAGCGGTCCCTCTCCTTAATCTACCCCATCGACCAACAGGAACAAAAAATCAATCGCATAAAATACGCCTATCCCTCTTATTCACCCTACCGCCGTGCCCAACAGGGCGGCTTCTATCGAAGCGACTCTCTGGGCAACGCCTCCGGTTCGGTCGCCTACTCCGAAATCGCCAACAGATATTATACCGTCATCGACCTTATGACAGGATCGGTGAACGACCGGGGAGAAGGACGCTTCACCCGGGCCAAGGAGCGATTCTCGCAACTCGCCTTCCTGCTGAAAGAACGCGATGCGGACAACTACCTACTCTGGTATTTCCGCGATGTCAGCGACCTGAACAAAGAGGGGAATTTCGGCTATCGCATAGACAACGAGAGCTACGACATTTACTTCTCGCTCCTGAGTTCCTACTTCGTCAAGGCACGACAACTCTTCGTGGGCAAGAACCTCCTGGCCAGAAACGATAAAACCGGATTCGTGGACATCAACACCGGCGAGATTGTCCAGGTAAACAAAGGCAGCAAATGGCGGTGCGAGGAGTTGACGCTCATCGAACTGGAAAACATACCGGTCCTGGTTCCCTTTTATCTGCTGACCAACGAAGCCGGCGAAACGATCAAGCTGCCGCTGCCCCCGAAAATCAGAAACAAAGATTACCCGACGGTCGATTTCATCACGGAAAGCCGCGATCTTTACGACAAGCGGCAACTTCAACTCCGTGAGGAGCAACGCAGAGTCGAAGAGGAAGCCCGGGAAAAAGTCCGGCAACAGGAAGAAACGGCTTTCCGGACGGAATGTATCCGCAAATACGGACAACAACTCGGCACCCTGATCGCCGAAGGCAAGGTAACGCTCGGCATGAGCCGGGAAATGTGCACCCTGGCCTGGGGAGAACCCTTCCGCAATAACCGGACAATCGTCGCCGGAACCGTCCACGAACAGTGGGTATATGGCTGGCACAACTATCTTTATTTCGAGAACGGCAAGCTGGTTGCCATTCAGGACTGACCCGAAAATGAACGAGCCATTGAAAAAACATATCGAACAGGCGATCCTCCCCCGTTACGAACATTTCGACCGTGCCCACGGACCCGAACACGCCCGGACAGTCATCGAACAGAGTCTGGCACTGGCCCGGCATTACCAGGTCGATCGGCAGATGGTTTACGCAATTGCGGCCTACCACGACGTGGGACTGGAGAAAGGACGGGAGATGCACCATATCCATTCGGGGGAGATCCTCGCTGCGGATGCAAAACTGCGGCAGTGGTTTTCGCCGCAGCAGATCGCCGTCATGCGTGAGGCGGTGGAAGACCACCGCGCCTCGTCGGACCACGAACCCCGCACGATTTACGGACGCATCGTTGCCGAAGCCGACCGTTGTATCGACCCACCGACCATCGTCCGCCGCACGATACAATACGGGCTGGCGAACTATCCGGAGCTGGACCGCGAGGATCAATATCGCCGCTGTGTCGATCACCTGACACATAAATACGCGGAAGGAGGCTATCTCCGACTCTGGATCCCGGAATCGGACAATGCCCTGCGCCTCGCACGACTGCGCGAGCTGATCCGCAACCGCCAAGAGCTCCGGCGGCTTTTCGACGAAATATTCGACCGGGAGATGGCTGCGAACGGCTGAAAAACCGGACCCTATTTACCGATGCCTTTCACGGCCTTATAAAATCGGAATTGCTTCTCAGTATAACCCGTTACCGGCTCCGACCGGACGCACAGATCTGATGTCGGATGCAAAAATAACGGATACGACAAAAAAGGGGAGGCTCTGCAAAAGAGCCTCCCCGAATCATCCGATCGGACGGAAACTATTTTTGCTGAATGAACGGAAGTTTCACGACCTCGGCCTTCATCAGCTTCTCGCGGATCACGATGGCGATCTGCGTGCCGACCTTGGCGAACTCCTTCTTCACGTAACCCATACCGATCCCCTGTTTCAGACAGGGCGACATCGTACCCGAAGTCACCTGGCCGATGATATCGCCCTCAGGAGAGGCGATCTGATAGCCATGACGCGGAATACCGCGATCGATCATCTTGAAACCGACCAGCTTGCGGGTCAAACCGCCGGCCTTCTGCTCTTCCATCAGTTTACGGTCGATGAACTCCTTGCCATCGACGAACTTGGTCAGCCAGTTCAGGCCCGCCTCGATGGGCGAAGTCGTATCGTCGATATCATTACCGTAGAGGCAGAAACCCATCTCCAGACGCAACGTGTCGCGGGCACCGAGGCCGATGTTCTTCAGCCCCTCCTTCGAACCCTCCTGCCAGAGAGCCTTCCAGAGTTTCTCGCCGTCTTCGTTGGCCACATAGATCTCGCAGCCGCCCGCACCGGTGTATCCCGTAATCGAAAGAATCGCATCCACACCGGCAACCTTCAGCTTCTTGAACGTATAGTATTCCATATCCTCAACCGGCTCGGTGCACAACTTCTGCACGATCTTCATCGCATTGGGACCCTGGATCGCCAGTTGGCAGATCTCGTCCGAAGCGTTGTAGAGCTGCTTGCCATGACCGGCCTCCAAGCCGAATTTCTTGCCCTCTTCGACGATATGGTTCCAATCCTTGTCGATATTAGCCGCATTGATTACGAGCAGATAAGTTTCGGCATCGATCCGGTAAACCAGCAGGTCGTCCACGATACCTCCCTTGCCGTTGGGCATGGTGGTATATTGCACCTTCCCGTCGTAAAGCGCCGCAACATCGTTGGTCGTGATATGCTGCAGGAACGCTTCGGCCTTGGGACCTTTTACCCAGACCTCGCCCATGTGACTCACGTCGAATACACCCGCGTTGTTGCGCACGGCCAGGTGCTCTTCGTTGATGCCCGTAAATTCGATCGGCATGTTGTAACCTGCGAACTCGGCCATCTTAGCGCCGTTCGCAATGTGATGTTTGGTAAAAACCGTTGTTTTCATTGTCTGTTATCGATTTAATTATCAGTTATTTGATTATCAGTCTTATTCGCGGCGCTTCACGCCCATCCGGGGACAGCGGTGAAACTCCTTCGTGCGGTCGAACAGGTAGCGGTAGGTCGTATGCATCTTGTGCTTGGTGGCGCATACGTAACTCTCCACCATGCGCATCATCACCGGATTGAAATCGCCGATCCACGCAAGTTCCAATGATTTGTAGGGCAACTTCGGCACCTCCTTCTCGAAGGCACGAATGATTCCCGCCTCGATGCCCTTGCCGTGGAACTCGGGGGTGACTCCGAAAATCAGGCCGAAGATCCGGTCGGCCTTATGCGCCACCTTGAGCGCCCACATCAGACGCAACTTGTTCCACCAGCCGAACTTGCCGTTGAAGGAACCGATCACCCGGTTCAAATCGGGCACCATGATGAAAAAGCCGATGGGTTCGTCGTTATAGTAAGCGAAATAGATCAACCGTTCATCGATAATCGGACGCAGCGTATTCATAATGCGGAACGCCTGTTCGCGGTCCATCGCCTTCACGCCCGAAAACAGCGCCCACGCCTTGTTATAAACCAGCCGGAAATCCTCGGCCACCTGCTCGAGATTCTTTTTCGAGATATGCTTGAAACAGTAACCAGGACTCTCCTCCAGACGCTTCACACGCTCGTAAACCGAATCGCTCAACTGCCCCACCTCCAACCGACGCAGATAGGTATGCTGGTTGAAGTAGTTCTGGAATCCGTAATTTTCGAACAACTCTTTATAATAAGGCGGATTGTACGTGTTCTCATAGAGGGGCTGAAATTCGTACCCGCTGACCAGCAGCCCCCACCAGGAATCCCGGGGACCGAAATTGATCGGACCGTCCATCGCCTCCATACCCCGGCTGGAAAGCCACATGCGGGCTGCATCGAAAAGCTGATCGGCCAGCTCCTGGTCGTTGATAGCCTCGAAAAAGCCGCACCCTCCCGTCGGCTGCTCCTCCAGGAAAGCATGTTCCCGGTCGTAAAAAGCGGCGATACGTCCCACCACTTCTCCTTTTTTATCGCGTGCGATCCAGCGAATGGCTTCGCCATCGGAGAACATCTCGTTTTTCTTCGGATCGAAAACAGCCTGGATCGAAGGATCGAGGGGACATACCCAGTTACGATTCCCCTTATAGATTTTCCGAGGCAGATCGAGGAACTCCCGTTCCGTACGGGCATCGACGACCTCCTGCAAAATGTACTTGTCTGAACTCATTGCCTTATGAAAAAGGTTTAATCCCAACAAAGATAACGATATTTTTCCAAAATACCCGTTCATGCCCCCCAATCCGTGCGAAAACTTTTTCCTTTATAATATATACGGAAGAGTCCTGGCTCGAAAAAACCGTTCAATTTCAGTTTTTCAAACAAACAAAATCGCTTTGTACGAAAAAGTAATCTTTTCGTGCAAAATAAATTACAATCTATAAGAATAAATATTATCTTTGCATCAACATTAAACCACAACTTAATTTCAATATATTATGAATGTTAACAATTTAATGGCAGAATTGGAGCGTAAGCACCCGGGTGAAAATGAATACCTGCAGGCCGTACGCGAAGTACTCGAGTCCATCGAGGAAGTTTACAACCAACATCCTGAGTTCGAGAAAGCCAAGATCGTTGAGCGCCTCGTAGAGCCGGATCGTATCTTCACCTTCCGCGTAACGTGGGTGGACGACAAAGGCGAAGTTCAGACCAACCTGGGCTACCGCGTTCAGTTCAACAGCGCGATCGGTCCCTACAAAGGCGGTCTGCGTTTCCACAAGGCCGTGAACCCTTCGATGCTGAAGTTCCTCGGTTTCGAGCAGACTTTCAAGAACGCCCTGACGACCCTTCCGATGGGTGGTGCAAAGGGTGGTTCGGACTTCGATCCGACCGGCAAGTCGAACGCTGAAATCATGCGTTTCTGCCAGGCTTTCATGCTTGAATTGTGGCACAATATCGGTGTCGATACCGACGTTCCCGCCGGCGACGTAGGCGTAGGCGGCCGTGAGATCGGCTTCCTGAACGGTATGTATCAGAAACTGGCTCGCAAGTACCACACCGGCGTTCTTACCGGCAAGGGCGAAACTTGGGGCGGTTCCATCCTCCGTCCGGAGGCTACCGGTTTCGGCGCACTCTATTTCGTACAGCACATGCTGCATCTGGCCGGCAAGAAACTGGAAGGCGCAAAGATCGCCATCTCGGGCTTCGGTAACGTGGCTTGGGGTGCATCGAAGAAGGCTACCGAACTGGGCGCCAAAGTGATCGCAATCTCCGGTCCCGACGGTGTAGTAACGATCCCCAACGGTATGAACGAGGAGATGATCGACTACATGCTCGAGCTCCGCGCTTCGAACCGCAATATCGTGGCTCCGTTCGCAGAGAAATTCGCAGGTACGACCTTCACTCCGGGCAAGAAGGCTTGGAGCGTGAAGTGCGACATCGCACTTCCCTGCGCATTCCAGAACGAGCTGAACGGCGACGATGCTGCCGAACTGCTGAAGAACGGCACTTGGTGCTGCGCCGAGGTTTCGAACATGGGTTGTACGCCGGAAGCTATCCACGCATTCCAGAAGGCAGGTATCCTGTTCGCACCGGGCAAGGCAGTCAATGCCGGCGGTGTAGCTACTTCGGGTCTTGAAATGACGCAGAACTGCATGCACATCTCCTGGTCGGGCAAAGAGGTGGACGAGAAACTCCACTTCATCATGGCAAGCATCCACGACGCTTGCGTGAAGTTCGGCAAGCAGAAGGACGGTCACATCGACTACGTGAAGGGCGCCAACATCGCAGGCTTCATGAAAGTCGCTCAGGCAATGCTCGAGCAGGGTGTATTGTAATCCTGTTCCTCTCATGCGAAAAGAGGTGCGGCCTTCGGTCGCACCTCTTTCATTTTATCCGTTTCGAAGAATCGCGGTTCCGGACCCGCACGAGTTAGAAGGCGATATTCGCCGACAGGCCCAAGGTCAGCGTATTAAGGTGCTGACGACTCCCGCAAGCCATCGGAGGTTGCAGATAGTAAGTAGTCTGAAATCGAAGATCGAGGTTGTAATTGGCCCGAAACGTCATAGAGGTACCGACTCCGAAAACGGGTCCTCCATGGCCTCCCAGCGTATATCCGTCCAAGGAAAAAGATTCATAATACTGATATCCGGCCAAAACCTTGCCACCGGTCCGCCAACGCGCGGTAATCGGATATGAAAAATAGGCCCCGGCACTTGCGGACCAACTGTCCAGACGGTCCGTCGATTCGGCGATACTCAGTGTAACCGGCACACTCGATACGGCCGTACGTCCTCCGAACCCGACATAAGGATTCATAAACCAGGCTCCCTCGATTCCCAGGTTCACGCCTGCATTGAATTCGGCCACGACCCCCGAAACAGGGCGGTACCGCCCCATCACCACCTCCGTACTTACCTCCATACCGAAGAACGAAGGTCGGCAATAACGGTCGTAAAAAAAATCCTGCTCGAATTCCGTCAAGCCCTTGTCCTTGAAGATCAAATCGGCGAACAGATACCCCAAGAATGCCGATCCCCGCACCTACCAGCACGTCGCTGAGCCAATGCTTGTTGTTCAACATACGCGAAACACCCGTCACCGTAGCCATCGAATAACCGGCGATACTGTACCAGGGACTGCGGCCCCCGTACTCCTTATGAAGCATCGTAGCCGCCATAAAAGCCGTAGCCGTATGCCCCGACGGGAACGACTTGTTGTTCGATCCGTCGGGACGGGGCATACGGCAAGTATATTTCAGAGAATTGACCGCTCCGGCCATCAGAGCGACGGAAAAGGCATCCGACACCAGCATCCGGCCCCACGAACTGCGCCCCCGGACTCCTCCGATTTTCAGCCCCAGCATCAACGCTGCGGGAGCGTATTGCAGATAATCGTCGTAACGAAATCGGAAGGAGGGCACATAATCGTTTCTCAAATGACGAAATCCATGATCCCGCTCCTGCACGACGAGTCCCGCAACGACGAGAGGAACACCGATATAGGTTATCCGGTAGGCACGCGAAGAGGTTATCCGCTCCATATCCCGGATAAACGGGCTGCGGCGGAGGGGGGGGGTAATCGGACTCAATGTATCGACCTGGGCGAAAGCGCCGATCGACACCCCCAGCAGAAGGCACAGCAACAGCAATTTCTTCATTTACCAAATACAAGATTCCGACCGCATCGGAAAAACCTGTTCTCACCGCTTACCGACAGCCGGGACGGGGACGGATGCGGCGGCGGATACTCCGCACGACATCGCCCAGAATAGCGATCAGAGAGGTATAGCCGATCACTTCGAGCCATTGTACCCACGTGAGCGGCGTGGTACGGAATACCGGACCTCCGAACTCCACGATCAACACCTGTCCGACGGCAATCAACAGCAGCACCAGGAAGAACGTACGGCTTCCCCGCAGATCGTGCAGCACCGAATGACACGCTTCGAAACCTTTGGCATTGAACATATTCCAGAACTGAAGGAAGACAAATACGGAGAAGAAAACAGTCAGTTGTTCAAGGTTGGGCGCCCCTGTCGTGGCACGCCAGTAGAACAGCATACCGAGCAATACGCCGACGAAAATCGTTCCGCAGGTAAAGATCGTCCGGGCCATGGCCGGCGTGATGATAAACTCGTCTTTGGGACGCGGCGGTTCGTTCATCACCGCAGGATTGGGCGGCAGGGAAGCCATCGCCAGCGCAGCGAAAGTATCCATAATGATATTGACCCACAGAATCTGCACTACCGTAAGCGGCATCTCGGTCCCGAAAATCGAACCTACGAAAACCACGATGATCGCCGCGAAATTGATCGTCAGTTGAAACAGAACGAAGCGTTGGATGTTGCGGTAGAGCGAGCGGCCCCACATCACGGCAGCAGCGATCGACGCGAACGAATCGTCGAGCAGCGTGATATCGCTGGCATCCTTCGCCACCGACGTACCCGATCCCATCGAGAGTCCCACGTTGGCGAAGTTCAGCGCCGGGGCATCGTTCGTACCGTCACCCGTTACCGCCACGATTTCGCCCTTGCGCTGCAAAAGACGCATTTTCGGGATTCCGCCGTGGGGAGAAAAACGCGGGGGGAGCCGCTGCTTGTCGAGCGGTCGCGCCCGGGACATAATCTTCAGAGCCTGCACCCGTTCGAGCAGCTCCTCGTCACTCATCGCCGCGAACTCCACGCCCGTCATCTCGTTCCGCGAGGAGTCGGTTTCATCGTGCCATAAACCGATGCGGCGTGCGATCTCGCGGGCCGTGGCCGGAGTATCGCCCGTGACGATCTTAATATCGATCCCGGCCTTCATACAACGGGCTACGGCAGCCGGGACATCATCCCGTACCGGATCGGCGATCGCCGCCACGGCCACGAACAGCAACTGCGGATTCCGCAGCGCGTCTTCGCATCGTTCGGCCGTCGTTTCGGCATACGCCACCGCCAGCGTACGCATCGCACGTCCCTGGAACAGCAGCAACTGTTCGTTCACCTGGGCATCCTTGCCATCCGGCATACACATCGCCCGCACGATTTCGGGAGCACCCTTCACGCAAATCAAACGCTTTCCGGTAGTTTTGCTCTGTATAATCGTCGCCATATATTTGCGTTCGGTGGTGAAGGTCATACGATCGACGATCGGCGCCTCCTCACGCAAAGCCGCATAGTCGAATCCCTCTTCCCGCAGGCGGATCAGCAGGGCCCCTTCGGTCGGATTGCCGATGACATTTCCGTCGGCATCGAGAAAAGCGGTCGAATTGACGGCGATGATCTCCGCCAGCAACCGTTCGTCAATGGAGGCATAATGAATGATCTCCTCCACCCGCATCCGGTTTTGAGTGAGCGTACCCGTCTTATCGGTGCAGATCACCGTAACGGCCCCCATCGTTTCGCAGGCGTGCATCTTGCGCACCAGGTTATTCGTCTTCAACATCCGACGCATCGACAACGCCAGCGAGAGCGTGATGCTCATCGGCAGCCCCTCGGGAACAGCCATCACGATCAGAGCCACCGAAACCATAAAAATACGCAGCAGCTCCTTGGAAGTCTGGACCCAATCGCCCGTCGAAAGCTCGCCGCCCATGTATGCCTTGGCGAGCATCGCCAAGAAGATCGCGATCGACACCGCGATACCGATCTTGCCGATCATCCGCGAAAGACGCGTCAACTGCTTGTACAGCGGTGTAGGCTCCTCGCTGGCTATGGACGACTGCTCGGTTACCCGTCCCGCCTCGGTGCGGTCGCCCACAGCTTCGACGATCATCTCGCCGTAACCGTCCACGACAGTCGTACCGCGCAACAACGCATCGGAAGGATAGGTCGCTTCGGCATCGAAAAAGCGTTCGTCGGTAGTCTTGTCCACCTCAGGCTCGCCCGTCAGCGTCGATTCATTGATCTTGAGCGATACGGCCTTCACCAGCTTACCGTCCGCCGGGACCGTTTCGCCATTCTCGACATACACCAGGTCGCCCACGACCACATCGCGTCGGGGCACCTCGGTCATCTCCCCGTCGCGGACGACCTTGACCGGAATGTCGTCATTCACCAGATTGAGCCGCTTGAACCGCCGCATGGCGTCCAATTCGAAGAAAAAGCCGACACAAGTGGCCAAAACGATGGCGCAGATAATTCCGATGGTTTCCAGGAACTCCCCATCGATAAAAGCCATCGCCAGCGACAGCAGCGCCGCTACCAGCAATACCTGAATAATCGGATCGCGGAACTTCTCGGCAAACAGTTTCCAGGCCGAATCCCCCTTGCGGGGCGTGATGAGATTATCCCCATGCAGACGGCGGCTCTCCTCCACCTGGGCGGAAGTCAAACCTCTGTGTTGATGTTCTTTCATAAAGTCAGTCGGATATATAAATAAGGTTGTGAATGTTATCGAAAAGAATATTGCCGGGTCGAGGCATCCAGCCGGACCGCAATGAACAACATGATGGTAAAAGCCATGAGCGACGAACCACCGTAGCTGACCAACGGCAGGGGAATTCCCATCACCGGCATCAGTCCGATGGTCATCCCCACATTAACGAGCAGATGAAAAAGCAGGAATGCCGCAACGCAGTAACAGTAGATCCGTCCGAAAGGCTCCTCCTGCCGTTCGCCCATACGCATCAACCGGAATATCAACAGGCAAAAGAGCGTCAGCAGAAGCATAGCGCCCAGAAATCCCCACTCCTCGCCGATGGTACAGAAAATGAAATCGGTATGTTTCTCCGGCACGAAACCGTATTTGATCTGGGTCCCTTGCAGGAACCCTTTGCCGATCCAGCCGCCCGAACCGATAGCGATCTTGGCCTGATTGACGTTATAATCCGTACCGAGGGGATCACTGACCAGCCCCAGGAAACTTAAAATACGGTTCTGCTGATGCTCTTTGAGGATGGAATTGAAAATATAATCGGTAGTCGGAACGAAAAGCATTGCCGTCAGAAACAGTCCGATCGTAATGAAAATATTGCGCAGATTGGCGCGGAAGGCATAAATCGCCACAAAGATGAGCGACAGCAGCGTCACCACGAGCAGGCAGCGGTAGAGATCCATCGCTCCGGGTGCCGCCAACAGCATCCCGAAATAGAGAAGCAGCGTGCCCAATGCCAGCGCAGCCAGATAAACCATGCGGGACCGCCACTGTCCGTTCATCATCGCCTCGGAAAGCGTACAGACCAGAATCAGCATCACCAACAGGGTCAGCGGCGTAAAGAGGAACGAAAAAATAAAGAGTACGGCGATCAGGATCACCGGAATACAGAGCCACTTGTTCAAACCTTCGCGGTACAACACGAACAGCAGCGATACGAGCACGATACCCGATCCTGTATCGTTCTGCATGACGATAATCAACAGCGGCAGACAGATCACCAATCCCACCTTGAAAAGATCCCCCGCCCGGTTGATCGAAAACGAGCTGGAGCTCATCACGCGGGCCAGCGCCAGCGCCGTAGCGATTTTGGCGAACTCCACCGGCTGAATACGGACCGACCCGATCTCGAACCAGGCCTTCGCACCGTTCACTTCACGACCGAACAGCAGAGCGGCTACCAGGGTCAGCAATCCCAGGACATAGAACAGATAAGCCCACTTGTGATAGATGCTCGCATCGACCAGCAACACGACGACCGCTACGGCGAACGATATTCCCATCCAGACGAGCTGTTTCATATAGAAATGCGAGAAGGAAAAAATGCTCTCCGCCCCCTCTTCGTACGAAGCGGAGAGGATAGCCACGAAGCCGACCAGCACGATCAGCACATAGATCAGCACTGTCCAGCGATCGACGCCCTCGAACAATTTACCGATGCCGTTATTTTCCATAGGCCGGGTAATAAATCGTTTTCTGCTTGACCATCTCCACCAGCCAGGGCCGTGTGACGGTGTCGGTCAAATAGTACTCTTCGAGCAGACTGGCGATGGGCAAAGCGGCCGAAGCCCCGAACCCGCCGTTCTCGACATACACCGAAATAGCGATGCGGGGATTGTCCTTCGGAGCGAACGACAGGAAGGTCGAATGATCCTTGCCTCGAGGATTCTGCGCCGTACCCGTCTTGCCGCACACGTCCAGACCCGGCAGATAAGCCGTCCGGGAGGTTCCGCCCTCCTTGTGCACGCTCTGCCACATACCCTCCACGATTGGTTCGAAATATTTCGGATCGACTTTCGTATAATGTTTCTCGTAAAACCGCCGGTCCATCGAATCCCGCCCCTCTACCGAACGGACGATGTGCGGGATATAATAGTACCCGCGATTAGCGACGATAGCCGCCAGGTTAGCCATTTGCAGCGGCGTACACTCCAGCTCCCCCTGACCGATCGAGAGCGACAGCACCGTCAGCGCGTTCCACGATTTCCGATAACGCCTGTCGTAAAACTTCCGGTCGGGAACATAGCCGTTTCCCTCGCCCAGAAAATCCGAATCCAGCTTGCGGCCGAAGCCGAAACTCTCGACATACTCCCTCCATACGTCGAACCCCTCCTTGACGCTTCCGTACCGGGGATTTTCGAGAATATCGCGGAATACGTAACAGAAATAGGCGTTGCACGAAGTCGCTATGGCAAAACGCAGGTCCGCAGGCGACGTATGGGCGTGACACCTCATCTTGAGCCGTCCGACCTGATAACCCTCGTGACAGGGATAACGCATGGAAGGAGTCAGCACACCCTCCTGCATCCCGATCAGGCCCTGAACCAGTTTGAAGGTCGAACCGGGCGGATAACGGCCGCTTACGGCACGGTTGAACAGCGGCTGCCGTTTGTTATAGAGCAGCTCCATATAGTGATTGCCCCGCTGCCGTCCCACCAGTTCATCGGGATCGTACGTGGGCGAGGAAACCATCATCAGAATCTCGCCCGTCGAAGGTTCGATCGCCACGGCCGCCCCGACTTTGCCGGCCATCAGCTCCTCGGCGAAGAGCTGCAACCGCGCATCGATCGTACAGACGATCGACTTGCCGGGTACGGGCAGCGAATCGAAACGACCGTCCATATACGAACCCTTGATCGCTCCGTGCGTATCCACCTCGGAGATCTTCACCCCCTTCTTACCGCGCAGCTCCGGCTCGTAAGCCGACTCCACACCGCTGATTCCGACGTATTCGCCCGCCTGATACGAAGGATAACGCCGTAACATTTCGGAATTGACCTCCCCCACATATCCCAGCAGGTTTCCCCCTACTTTACGAGGGTATTGCCGGGCAGTCCGGTAAACGGTATAGAAGCCGGCGAAGTTACACTCGTCGAAACGAAGTTTGTCCTCCTTGGACATATAGTTCATCACCATACGGGGCGCACGCGGACGCACACGGGCATTGGCCAGCTCCCTCACAAGCCCTTCGTGCGAAAGACCCGTAACCTGACAGAAAAGCGTCGTATCGAACCCCTCCCGATCCATCTCGCGATAGATCACCATCAAGTCATAACACTCGCGACTCTGTACCAGATATTCGCCGTTGCGGTCGAACACCTCGCCACGGGACGGATACTGAACTTCGTAGCGCAACGCATTGCCCCGGGCCAGCTCCTCATATTTGCTGTCGATGAGCTGAATATAAGCAAGCCGCGCGGCGATTACGCCGAAAACGATCAGCACGACCACCTGCAGCACCCGCATCCGGGCAACCCCTTCCCCACCGTAACTCATAGCCGAACCGTCAGTTTAGTGGTGAACAGCCGCGCAAGCAGCCAGATGAAGCCCACCGTAACAGCACTGCTCACGACCAGTCGGACGAGCGTATGGAACAACTGCGCCCAAGACAGGGACTCCAACATGAAAAACAGGAAGTGGTGTACCACGACCATCGCTGCCAGGTAGCGCAGAAATCCGCCCTGCCCCAACCGGATCGAAGAAGGAATACCACCCTCCCGAATCCCCTCCTTACCGCAGACAGACTGCAGAAGCGGCCGGCGCAGCATAGCGACCGGAAGCGTAGCGATCGTATTGATCCCCGCTGCCCCCATCGCCCAATCCATCGCAACGGACATCGACAAAGCCAGAAAAAGCACTGCAACCGGCGGAGCGTCGATCGGCAGCAGGACAATGAAGCCGATATAGACCAAAGGGCAGAGGTAGATACTGATCGACAGGTTGTCGAACAGAAAAATCTGCAACAGGGCCAAAATAAGGAATAAGACGATATAGGGAACAGTCCGGTACATATTTATCTTCTGTTTTGCCGCTCGGCTTCGGCTTCGAGCTCCTGCACATCTTCGATATCCCGGTTGCGCACCAGGATAACATCCGTCAGTTGCGACACATCCACCGCCAGCCGGATCACCACGTCGTAAGCCATCTGGGTATCGGCCAGCGAAAAACTCTCCACATAGCCGATCAGCACGTCAGCCGGAAAATACTGCGAAAAACCGGAGGAAACCACCTCTTCCCCCTCCGTAACGCGGGCATATTTGGACAATTCCTTCATGCGGACGTGGTAGCGATCGTCACCCGCCCAGTAGATCGAGCCGAAATAGTCGTCGCCGGCGAGCTTGCCGCTGGCATTGAACGACGTATTGAGAATCGACACCGCCACCGCATGACGGTCGGAACTGGCGGCCACGTAGCCGACCATGGCCCCTTCCGGAGAGAGCACGCCCATCCCCTTCTCGACGCCGTCGCGTTCGCCCCGGTCCAGCACGATGAAGTTACGGTTCTTGTTGATCGAATTGGAAATCACCCGGGCGACGGTCAGCTCGTAGGGCTTCTCTCCCATATCGTGCAGCAGGTCCGTACGCACCGAATCGGCCGCCGACCTCCGGTAAAAAGCCAACTCCTCCTCGAGTACGGCGACACGCTCCAGCAGGCGTTCGTTTTCGCGCCCCAGGGTAAAATAGGAGCGAATGTCTGCGAAGATGCCGTTCACCCCGCCAACCACCTGGTTCGAGCGGGTGAGCAGCTTGGCCTGCGTATAATTCGAAGAGTGCGCATAATACCCGATGGCGATCGCTTCGAATACGACGAACAAGACCGCCACGTAGATTCTGCGCAGGAATTCGATCAGTTTATACACGGCTCACGGGAAAGCTTCCGCAGCTTCGTTATTTCATCAGGAACGAGAAACGGTTGATATTCTTCAGCGCGATACCCGTACCGCGCGCAATAGCACGCAAGGGATCCTCGGCCACGTGGAACGGAATACCCGTCTTGGCATTCAGACGCTTGTCCAGCCCCTTGATAAGCGCACCGCCGCCGGCCAGGTAGATGCCGTTCTTCACGATGTCGGCATACAGCTCCGGCGGCATGGTTTCGAGCACCTTCATCAGCGCCGCATCCAGCTTGACGAGCGACTTCTCCAGTGCATAGGCGATTTCACCGTAGCTGAGCGACACGGTCTGCGGCAGGGCGGTAAGCATATTAGGACCCGTTACCACGTAATCCTCGGGCTCTTCGTCCAGCTCGGTGAGCGCCGCACCGATCGAACACTTGATCGCCTCGGCCGTGCGTTCGCCGATACGGATGTTGTGCTGCTGGCGCACGTAACTCTGAATATCGTTGGTAAAGACATCGCCCGCGACATTGATCGACTCGGAGCAAACGATGCCGCCGAGCGAAATGCAGGCGATCTCGGTAGTACCGCCGCCTATGTCGATCACCATGTTGCCCTCCGGTGCTTCGACATCCAGACCGGCACCCAGCGCCGCAGCCATCGGTTCGTAAATCATATAGACCTCACGCCCCCCGGCATGTTCGGCGGAATCCCGCACGGCACGGATCTCGACATTGGTCGAGCCGGAAGGAATGCAGATCACCATGCGGATCGAGGGAGCGAAGAGATTGCCCGAAGTCTTGACTTTCTTGATCATGCCGCGCAGCATCAACTCCGTAGCGTTGAAATCGGCGATCACGCCGTCCTTCAGCGGACGGATCGTCTTGATGTTCGGATTGGTCTTCTCGTGCATCTGGCGGGCCTGCGTACCGATAGCCACCAGTTTACCGGTGTGTACGTCCAACGCCACGATGGAAGGCTCGTCCACCACGACCTTCCCGTTGTGAATAATCAAAGTATTGGCCGTACCCAAGTCGATAGCCAGCTCCTGTGTCAGTGAAAAAAGTCCCATAGTACTCTGCTTTCCTCTCTCTATATTATAATCTATTAATTTCTGATAATCAAAATATTGACTTTCTTTCCCAGAAGCCTTCGCCTGCCCGTGAAATCCGTGTCAATACATCAGGAACAAAGGTAATGAAAATGAAAGCAGAATAAAACAAATTCGTTTGTTTTTTCTGCCGAGTGCGTCTTACTTTCTACAAAGGTAGGGAAAAGAAGGATAATTATGTGTCCTTTCCCGTTTTTTATTTACTTTTGTAGAAAAGAAACTTTTATTCCGAAAACTTATGGACCACAAGATAGGCAGCGGCGCCAGATGCGCCATGATCGGATACGGAAGCTGGGCCACGGCGCTCGCCAAGGTATTGACCGAAAACGAACCCTCGATAGGTTGGTACGTCCGCAATCCGGAGGTGCTCGAAAGCCTGCGCGACAAGGGTCGCAATCCCCGCTATTTGAGCAACGTACGGTTCGACCGCACGCGCATAAACCCCTCGGACGATCTCGACCGGGTGGTTTCCGAGGCCGACATCGTCATCCTGGCCAGCCCCTCGGCCTACCTGAAAAAGACGCTCGAAACGCTGACCGTTCCGCTCAAGGAGAAATTCGTCATCTCGGCCATCAAAGGCATCGTCCCGGACGACTACACCACCGTCGTGGAGTATATGCACGACCATTACGACCTCTCTTTCAAGCAACTGGGCATCATCACCGGTCCCTCCCATGCCGAAGAGGTTTCGCTCGAACGGCTCTCCTACCTTACGGTGGTTTGCACCGATCCGGAAAATTCGCATACGATCGGACACAAATTCGCCACCGAATATATCAAACTCTCCTATTCGACCGACCTGTACGGCATCGAATATGCTACTATCTTAAAAAACATCTACGCCGTAGCCGTCGGCATGGCTGTCGGATTGGGTTACGGGGACAATTTCCTCGCGGTGCTGATCTCCAACAGTGCGATGGAAATGGCCCGGTTCCTGCGGGAAAGCTACCCCGACCAGCGCGAAACCCGCGCCTCGGCCTACCTGGGCGACCTGCTGGTGACCTGCTATTCCGTTTACAGCCGCAACCGCAAACTGGGCCTGCTGATCGGGCACGGCTGCACGGTCCGCGATGCTTTGGACGAAATGACCCAGGTGGCCGAAGGCTATTTCGCCGCCGACTGCATCCGTCACATCAACGCCCGCCACAAGGTGCAGATGCCCATTGCCGATATGGTCTATGAAGTCCTTTACAAAGGGGTTCCTGTTCGGGAAGCCATGCAGGAGCTTACGACAAAACTGATTTAACACCAATACAGTCATGAAAACCCTGTCGTTCGATCCCATTCGCGCCGATGTCGCAATCACCGAGAAGGAAAAATCCGCAGCCCTGCACGCCAACGCGCTGCTGCACAACGGCCAAGGTGCCGGCAACGATTTCCTGGGCTGGGTGGGGCTCCCCTCCGCCCTCGGCGAAGAGGAGTTGCAGGCGATCGAAACCGAAGCCGCCCGTCTGCGCGACCTGGCGGAGGTGATCCTCTGCATCGGCATCGGCGGATCCTACCTGGGTGCACGCGCCGTCTATGAGGCGTTGAGCGACCCGTTTAACCTGCTACACGAACATCCGGCGAAACCCATTCTGCTTTTCGCCGGACAGAACCTATCGGAAGACTATCTGGCCCGTCTGCTCGCAGCCGTCGAAAACCGGTCGATCGCGGCCATCGTGATCTCCAAGTCGGGCACCACGACCGAGCCGGCCATTGCCTTCCGGCTGATCCGCGACGAAATCGAACGCCGCTACGGACGCAAGGAGGCAGCCCGGCGCATCGTCGCCGTTACGGACCGCAGCCGGGGGGCGTTGAAAACCCTCGCGGACCGCGAAGGCTACCGCACTTTCGTCATTCCGGACGATGTGGGCGGACGTTACTCGGTTCTGACCCCGGTGGGTCTGCTGCCGCTCGCGGCGGCGGGAATCGACATTCGCTCCCTACTGGCCGGTGCATGCGAAATGGAACGGGCGACGGCCGACGGAGTCCCGTTCGACGAAAATCCCGCAGCTCGTTATGCCGCCGTACGGAATATCCTCTACCGGCAGGGATTCATGATCGAAATACTCGCCTCCTACGAACCGCAACTACAATATCTGGCCGAATGGTGGAAACAACTCTTCGGCGAGAGCGAAGGCAAGCAGGGAAGGGGAATCTTCCCGGCCAGCGTCACCTTCACGGCCGACCTGCACTCGATGGGGCAATACATTCAGGAGGGAGAGCGGACGCTGTTCGAAACGGTCGTCTCCGTCGCCGCCCCGGAGCACCGGGTGAAGATCGGCAGCGACCCGGACAACCTCGACGGACTCAACTTCCTGACAGGCAAGCGCCTTTCGGAAATCAACCATACGGCCGAACTGGGCGTGAGCCTGGCCCATGCAGACGGGGGCGTCCCCAACCTGCGGATCGAAATTCCCCGCATCGACGCCCGCAGCCTCGGCACCCTGATCTATTTCTTCGAAAAAGCATGCGGCATCAGCGGTTACCTGCTGGGAGTGAACCCCTTCGACCAACCGGGAGTCGAGGCTTATAAAAAGAATATGTTCGCCCTGCTGGGCAAGCCCGGCTACGAAGAGGAGGCCGAAAAACTACGCCGGAAACTGTAATCCCCTCGGCTGCTGCGACCGGCGAACACAAGAGGATCCGACATTCAGACCGAATAAAACAGGAGTAAAAATCTTTGTGATTTTTACTCCTGTTTTTTGTAAAACGACAACTATCCAATCAAAAGTCCATTGCCGGAAACCACCTCCTACTCAAGACATTTTTTTAGAATAATTCCAAATGCCGCAATCCAAAGACAAACACCGAAAAATATATACCAGTACGGATGCGGGGCACACAACTCTTGGGCCCAATCTCCATGTTTTTTATAATATCTATATTGAGAATAGAACATCAAAAAAAACATGATTCCAAAAAGGTACAAGAAAAAATCATCGTGCTGATTTTCCGATTCAAATCGCTTGTTATAAGGATATAAAAATAAAATAAGGACTGCATTGCACAGTCCTTATTTTGTCGAATATGAATCCCGTATGACTTACAGAATCCGTACGCCTTCGGCGCTGCGTACCATCACAGAGTTGATGACCTCATCCGGAATGATGCCGTAAACGAATGTCAGCTTGTAGGTGCTGTCGTCCGCAGCCGTCATTACCATCGTTTCGCCGACACCGCTCATCTCCCCGGTTTCCTGATTGAACTGACCGAAAAGCCAGTCCACACCGGATACGGTATAGTCGTATGCCCAATTCTCGCCGTCGGAATATTTACCGGTAAGTTTCTTGGAAGTTTCGTCGAAAGTATAGGTACCCGTCATCTTCACAAAACCGTTCGAGCTGACGTCCTGATACATTTCGAAATTCTTCTCCTCGTCGAAAACGATATAAACCTCCTTCGGGAAATTCGTATCGTCGCCGCCTACCTCCCATTTGGTCATATGCCAGCCGTAAACATCGGTTTCGCCCGGCGGGGGAGGAGTGGGAGGAGTATCCTCGTTGTCACTGCAACCGACCAGCGCCACTCCGAAAAGCGCCACTGCCAATAAACTAATCAATCTTTTCATACTTCAATTATCAAGTTATACCCGTCCGAAACCGGACAGAATCAATTTCACAACACGCAAATATAATCAATCGAACGCTATTTCCAAAATTTTCACGCCGGAAATCCGAAAAAAGCCGGAAAGGAGGCCCGTTTTCATCGAAATTATCGCAGCGCTCCGCCCGACATCGGACTTACAGCACGTCCACCAGGCCGTGTCTGACGGCATAAACCACCAGGCTCGCCGTATTTTTACATCCGGTCTTCTCCAGAATATTGGCCCGGTGCTTGTCCACCGTGCGCTTCGAAATGAACAGTTCGTCGGCGATCTCCTGGTTCGACAGCCCGCGGCACACGCAGACCAGAATCTCGATCTCCCGGGTCGAAAGGCGCTCGTCGGATCCTTCGTACCCGGACACTGCGGTCTGCATCCGGCTGGCGAGCGACCGCAGCACCTCCTCGCAGAAATAGGTACCTCCGGCCGCCACCGTTTCGATCGCCCGCAACACTTCGTCCATCGGGGAATCCTTCATCAGAAACCCCTTGGCCCCGGCCTGAACCATCCGCGAGTAGTAATTCTCATCCCCGAACATCGAAAGGGTAATGACCTTGAGTCCGGGCTCCAGAGCCAACGCTTTCTCCGTCGTTTCCGCCCCGTTCATACCGGGCATGGCGAAGTCCATGAAGACCACGTCGGCCTCCGTCGCGGGCAGCATCGCCAGAAATTCCTCTCCGGTCGAAGCCTCTCCCACGACCCGAATTCCGTCGTACCGGTCGAGCAGCCCCCGCATCCCGCTGCGGAACAGCGAGTGATCGTCCACCAATATAATTCTGCAAAGTTCCATCGTTACAGTTTTTCCGCCGACTCAGCCTGGGTACTGACCCGGATTTTCGCCTGCATACCGACGCCTTTGGCGCTCGTGATGTCGAACCGCCCGTTCAGGGAGTTGATACGCGAAGCGATGTTCGACAACCCCATGCCGCAATCGGTCACGGCGGCAGGGTTGAACCCGCGTCCGTTGTCCGTATAGTCGAGCGCGAGCGTATCGCCGCTCTTGGAGAGCGAAAGGTTGATCTCCGTACACCCCGAATGTTTGAGCGAATTATTCACCAGTTCGCAAACGACACGATAGAGAATCACCTCGACATCGGTATCATAGCGCTCCGAGCGAAGGTTGGTCGTGAAGCGGATCTTCACATCGTGCATCGCCGAACTCTTTCCCACGAAGTTCTGGATGCCCCGCGCCAGGCCGAAATCGTTGAGCACATGCGGCGAAAGGTTGTTCGAAATCTCCCGCAGCGAGCGGATCGCCTCGTCGATCACATAAGTCGTATTACCGATGATCTCCTGCTGATCGGCCGGCAGCGACTCCCGTTGCAGGGCCGACAGCGACATACGGGCCGACGAGAGCAACGGCCCCAGCCCGTCGTGCAAATCCTTCGCGAAACGCGACCGCGATTTCTCCTCGGTGCGCAGCACGGCCGTCAGGATGCGCTTGTTGAGCAACTGCCGCTGGCGGTTGAGCCGGGCGATGTACTTGAAAAGCTTGTGGGCATACATCACGCCGATCGACATACTGATCGAAATGACCAGTCCCAACCAGACGAACACCTCATAAGGCAGCGTCTGACCGTTGGCACGCAGGAACTGCACGACCCGTTCGACAGAAAGAAGCGTGAATCCGATGGTGAACAGAATCCAAATCGAATTGTACTTGGTCGTACGGATCAAACGGATGGCGAACAGAGTCGCGATCGTCTGGATGACGATGGCCACGATGAGTAAAATTTTGATCAGCATATTGAATATTCCGCTAAAATTCGAATTCTTCCGCTCCGACGCACCGGCCCGAACCGCTTCCCGTCTTCACGAATACAAATATAAGAAAAGACGGGAGTAATTGAAAATTTATTTTCGGACCGCCTGTTCAAACACCCTCTATTCACCCCGAAACGAACGAAAATCGCCTCGGCACATCCCTGCGGTTCCGGCATATTCCGACTTCGGACCGAAATCCGGAATTACGCCCCGGGCAGCTTCCGCCGCAAAACAAGATCGCCCGATCTCCGGCACCAGCCTCCGGTCCGATGAATCCTATCCGAGTATCCGCTCCAGCGGAACCATCTGCGCATAGTCGGTCATATCCGTCTGCACGGGAACCACCGAAACATAGCCGTTCGCCAATGCCCACTCGTCCGTATCGGTCGATTCGGGTTCGCTATTGACGAACGCACCCGTCAGCCAGAAATACTCCCGGCCCCGAGGATCGTGGCGACGGAAAAACTCCTCGCGCCAATACCCTTTGTTCTGGCGGCACACCCGAATACCCTTCACCGCTTCGGGCCGTCCCTTGGGTATATTGACATTCAGACAGAACGGCGTGGGGGGATTGGCCTCGACCACCGCACGCACGATGCGCTCGCTGTAAATCTTCGCGGCTTCGAAATCCGCCTCCAGACTGTGATCGTCCAGCGAAAGCCCGATGGCAGGACAACCGTAGAAACTGCTCTCGATCGCACCGCCCATCGTACCCGAATAGAGGATATTGGCCGCCGAATTCGAGCCGTGATTGATCCCCGAAAGCGCCAGATCGACCTTGCGGCCCTTGAGAAAGTAGTCGAAAGCGATCTTCACGCAATCGACCGGGGTTCCCGAAAAAGCATAAACCTCCACGCCGTCGCCTTTCGACACTTCGCGCAGGAAAAGCGGATTATTGATCGTTATCGCCTGACTCATACCGCTCTGCGGCGTTTCGGGCGCAATGGCGACCACCCGGCCGAACTTGCGTGCGACCTCGAGGAGCGCCTGAATACCTCTTGAATTGTAACCGTCGTCGTTGGTGACGAATACCAACTTCTCTTTCATCATATTTTTCTCCGATTTTAGTGACAAATATACGAAAAGGCGGGCGACATTCGTCGAACTCATTCGAAAAGAATGTCCGAACCGCCTCCCATATTCCATACAACATACATACTTCCTTCCCTGCACCCGGGAAATTCCCCGCATGCCGATCCCGTCGGAAAATTCCATTGTAAACAAAAAGGATCGGAACGGGAAGTTGCAGACTAACCGCAAACCATGTGCCTCAAAGTTCGAGAGCCATCCATACGCACCGCCCGTCGAAGCAATCCGCACCTCCCGACACGATTCAAGATGAAACCCGTTCACCTCCCACACCCGCCGCAGCCGACATCGCCGCACAACCGGTCCGGCTGCGGAGTCATCTATTTTTTAGACAGCCGATTGCCCGTTTGGGAAAAAGTTTCTATATTTGCGGACCGTATCAACCTCTTATATTGGGTGCGAAGCCACGACCGGGAACATCAATCCGTTGATTCCCGGAGGATTGCAGAGCAAGATCCCTGCATGGTAGGCAAACACAGCGATAATGTTGAACGCAGAAATCATCAAAAAAATTGTTGCAACAATGAACAAGGATGCAGTAATCCGGCTCGTCAACGAGCAGATGTGGACCAAGACGGATGTTCCGTCGTTCCAGGCCGGTGATACGATCACCGTTACGTACAAGATCGTCGAAGGTAACAAGGAGCGCCTGCAGAGCTTCCGCGGCGTAGTTATCCAGATCAAGGGTACGGGCAAGACCAAGATGTTCACGATCCGCAAGATCTCCAACGGCATCGGCGTCGAGCGTATCTTCCCCCTCTATTCGCCCCACATCGAGAGCATCGAGGTAAACAAGCAGGGCGTGGTTCGTCGCGCACGCATCTACTACCTGCGTAACCTGACGGGTAAGAAAGCCCGTATCAAGGAGAAGAGAGCCGCTTCTACGAAGTAGATCCTTCCGCCTGCAAGAAAAAAGCCTCCGTTCGAGCGGAGGCTTTTTTCTTTAACACGAATCTTCACAACGCCGATACCCGCACCAGCTAAAAAAACGCTATTCCGGCCGGGCAAACATCTCGTCCGTCACCGGGTAGTCGATTTCGAAACCCCGGATAATAACTTTTCCCAACTTCCGACAGACAAGACAAAGATCGAGTTGCGGCCCGCCTTCCCGCGACCGACCGAAGAGCCGCATATCCCTGCCAATACCCGGCCGTCGGCCGTCCGCACTACGGACGATCCCGAAACGTTCCGAATAAATTCATTGCCTCCGAAAAGCAAAAAGGTTGCAAACGAATATCGTTTGCAACCCAGCCGACCTCCCGGTCGTTTGCGGAGAGAAGGGGATTCGAACCCCTGATACGCTTTAGACGTATACGAGCTTTCCAGGCGCGCCTCTTCAACCACTCGAGCACCTCTCCTCGGATGGGCAAAGATAATGATTTTTCCGGCAATCGGCCAAATTTCGCTCCTACTAATTCACCGTCCGGCACGATATTTTCCGGCCACTGTCGGCAAAAGACGCTCCCGCATGCTTCAGAACCCGGGCGAAACGGCATCCATTCCCCCTGGCTCCCGCCCATTCGCCGTCAGGCAAAAGGCCGCGTGCCTTATAGCCGAAGAACGGCCTACACGGACCCGACGAGAACGATCCCTACCCAAAAACGAATCTCCAGGCGCAAACGGTATAACGCCGTCGCACCCGCTACTTGTCCGCAACCATCTGCTTCCACTCCGGATGCCGCAGAATATAACGGGCCATGAATCGACACAGCGGAACCACTTTCAGCCCCTGCCGTTTCAAATCTTCCAACACCGCCAGCGTCAACTGCGAGGCGATACCCTGTCCGCAGAACCGATCGGGAACGCCCGTATGGGTAACGGCGATACACCCGGGACCGCACTCCTCGTAATCCACCGCTGCCGTAGCACCGCCCAAATCGAATTCATAACGTCCGAGCGCCTTATTATTCTTCAATTCATACTTTTTCATAACCATCGAATATTGATTGTATGCAAAGAAGAACAAAATCCGCACCGCAACCCACATTTCGGGAAAGAAAAAACCGGACCGGGCGATTTGCCCGGTCCGGTATCGCAATCCGCACGAATCGGCTACGCCTTGCCGGCCGATCCGAGAACTTTCTCGCATTTGTGCATGTAGAGCTTCTTCATCTCCTCGCGGGCCGGCCCCAGGTATTTGCGGGGATCGAACTCTGCGGGTTTGTCGGTCAGCACCAGACGCACGGCGGCCGTCATGGCCAGACGGCTGTCCGAGTCGATGTTGATCTTGCAAACGGCGCTCTTGGCGGCACGGCGCAGCTGCTCCTCCGGAATGCCGATGGCATCCTTCAACGCACCGCCGTGCGTATTGATGATATGCACGTACTCCTGCGGCACGGACGAGGAGCCGTGCAGCACGATCGGGAACCCAGGGATGCGCTTCTCGATCTCCTCCAGGATGTCGAAACGGAGTTCGGGCGGCACGAGCACGCCGTCCGCATTGCGCGTGCACTGCTCGGGCTTGAACTTATTGGCTCCGTGCGACGTGCCGATCGAGATGGCCAGCGAATCCACACCGGTCTTCTTCACGAAATCCTCCACGTCCTCGGGACGGGTGTAGGTATGGTGTTCGGCCGAAACCTCGTCCTCGACACCGGCCAGCACACCCAGCTCGCCCTCCACCGTCACATCGTGCTTGTGGGCATACTCCACGACCTTCTTCGTCAGCGCCACGTTCTCATCGTAAGGCAGGTGCGAACCGTCGATCATCACCGACGAGAAACCCATATCGACGCAATCCTTGCAAAGCTCGAAGGTATCGCCGTGATCCAGATGCAACACGATCGGAATGTTCTTGCCCAACTCCTTGGCATACTCCACGGCACCCTGGGCCATGTAGCGCAGAATGGTCGGATTGGCATACTTGCGGGCACCCGACGACACCTGCATAATCACGGGCGACGAAGTTTCGACGCACGCCTGCACGATGGCCTGCATCTGCTCCATGTTATTGAAATTGAAAGCGGGAATGGCATACCCACCCTTGATCGCCTTGGCAAACATCTCGCGGGTATTCACCAGGCCCAGTTCTTTATAAGATACCATAATTATATAATAATTTAAGAATTTATGCGTTCCTATCTTTACAAAATTAAGCATTATTTCCTTAATAACAGGCTCTTTCCCGAATAAAAATCAGACGGGAGAAAAAATAGCGCTCAAACGGAATATTCTGATTTTATTTTAGTAAATTTGCGAATAATTGGCAATTTTTCTAACGCTACAATAAAGACCTCAACACCATGTCGGAATTCATCTATCAAGAACCATTCCCGATCGAATGTGACAAGACGCAATATCGTCTGCTGACCAAAGAGTATGTCAAGATCGTCGAATGCGACGGACGCCGCATTCTCAAGGTCGATCCCAAAGGTATCGAACTGCTGGCCCGCGAAGCCTATACCGACGTATCGTTCTACCTGCGCCCGGCCCATCTGGAGCAACTCCGCCACATTCTGGAGGATCCGGAAGCTTCCGACAACGACAAATTCGTGGCCTACACCATGCTGCTCAACCAGACGGTCGCCGCCGAAGGCGAACTGCCGACCTGCCAGGACACCGGCACGGCCATCTGCATCGGCAAGAAGGGCGAGAATGTCTTTACGGGAGCGGACGACGCCGAATGTATCGCCCGGGGCGCCTACGAAGCCTACAAGGAGCGCAACCTGCGCTATTCGCAGGTGGTGCCCTTCACGATGACCGAGGAGAAGAACTCGGGCACGAACCTGCCCGCACAGATCGATCTCTACGCCGACAAAGGCAACGAATATAAATTCCTGTTCATCACCAAAGGCGGCGGCTCCGCCAACAAAACCTTCCTCTACCAGCAGACCAAAGCGCTGCTGAACGAGAAATCGCTTCTGGAATTTTTCCGCTCGAAACTCATGGATCTCGGCACCTCGGCCTGCCCGCCCTACCACCTGGCCGTCTGCATCGGCGGCACGTCGGCCGAAATGTGTCTGGCGACCGTCAAGAAGGCTTCGGCAGGTTACCTCGACCAGCTGCCCACCTCGGGTAACGAAGGCGGACGCTGCTTCCGCGACCTGGAGTGGGAACAGAAAATCCTCCAGATCTGCCGGGAGAGCGGTATCGGCGCCCAGTTCGGCGGCAAATACCTCGTACACGACGTGCGGGTGATCCGCGCTCCGCGCCACGCGGCGTCGTGCCCCGTCGGCATCGGCGTAAGTTGCTCGGCCGACCGCAACATCAAAGCCAAAATTACCGAAGAGGGCATCTTCCTCGAACAGCTCGAGAAGAACCCGGCCCGCTTCCTGCCCAAAGAGGCTCCCGCCATGTCGCCCGCCGTGGACATCGACCTGGATCAAGGCATGGACAAGGTGCGCGAAATCCTCTCCAAATATCCGATCAAAACGCGCCTGAACCTGCGCGGCACGCTCATCGTGGCCCGCGACATCGCCCACGCCCGCATCAAACAGATGCTCGATGAGGGCAAGCCGATGCCCGAATATTTCAAGAAACACCCGATCTATTACGCCGGTCCGGCCAAGACGCCGAAAGGAATGCCTTCGGGCAGCTTCGGACCCACGACGGCAGGCCGTATGGATCCTTACGTGGATCTGTTTCAGGAGCACGGCGGCTCGCTGATCATGCTGGCCAAGGGCAACCGCTCGCAACAGGTGACGGACGCTTGCCGAAAACACGGCGGATTCTACCTCGGTTCGATCGGCGGTCCGGCGGCTGTGCTGGCCAAAGATTCGATCAAATCGGTCGAAGTGGTCGATTTCCCGGAACTGGGTATGGAAGCCGTCCGCAAGATCTACGTCGAAAACTTCCCGGCCTTCATCCTCGTGGACGACAAAGGCAACGATTTTTTCGCGCAGCTCAAACACTAAACGCTCCGCCCCGGCCGTTATAGGGGCAACCAAGGAAACAGACAGTCAATGAAAGGTTTTTTCTGTAAAATAACCCTCGCATTATGTTTCGTAATCTTCGTCGGCTCCGCAGCAAGAGCCGACGAGGTTACTTTCAGCGCCAACGCCCCGATGGTCGTCACGGCAGGCGAAAGTTTCCGGGTGGAGTTCTCGCTCAACGCCACGCCCGACGACGATTCGTTCGAAGCGCCGGATTTCGGGGCGTTCGACGTACTGGCCGGCCCGGCGATCTCCCAGGGACACTCGATTCAGATCATCAACGGCGCGATGACCAAAAACGTCAATTATACGATCACCTACGTATTGTTGGCGCAGGACGCGGGCAACATCACGATCGGTCCGGCTTCGATCAAGGTCGATAAAAAAAGATACAAGACCCAGCCTCTGCCAATCGAGATCTCCGACAAGCCGTCGGCAGGCAGCGCCCAGGCTTCGCAGGGAAATTCAGGCTCTTCGGATAAAAGTATCGAGGAGGAAGCCCAGGGACAGATCTCCAAAGACGATCTGTTGCTGCGCGTCCACGTTTCGAAACAGTCGGTCTTCAAAGGCGAACCCCTGCTGGCGACCTTCAAGCTCTACCGCCGGGTGACGATCGTGGGCTACGAAGACATTAAATTCCCCTCTTTCAATGGCTTCTGGACGCAGGACATCGACGTTTCGAACGCCATGTGGCAGCGTGAAACCCTGAACGGCAAGGTCTATGAATCGACCGTCGTAAAAGAGTGCCTGCTCTACCCGCAGCAGGCGGGTACGCTCGTGATCGAACCCGCAACGATCACCGCTATTGCACAGGTTATCGTGCAGAGCCGCCGCAACATCGATCCGTTCTTCGGCGGCGGGCACGAAGTCTATAACCTGCGGCGCAAATTGCAGACGCCCCGCGTGAACATCACGGTCAAAGAGCTCCCTGCGGGCGCTCCGGCCAGCTTTACGGGCGCCGTCGGCAAATTCTCCATGGAGGCATCGCTCTCCGCAGACCAACTGGCGGCCAACTCGGCCGGGACCTTCACGGTGAAAATCACGGGACAGGGCAACCTGCCTTTCATCCAGGCTCCGAAACTGACGCTGCCCGCCTCGTTCGAGCAATACAACGTCAAAACCACCGAATCCATCCAAACGGCGACTGCGGGAACCTCCGGCTACCGGCAATTCGAATATCCGTTCATCGCGCGCGCCGAAGGGACGTACCGTATCGATTCGATCCTTTTCACCTACTTCAATCCCGACCGCCGGGAATATGTGACCCTCTCCTCGCAAAGCTTCCCGCTGCAAATCACACCGGATGCCAACGGCGGAGAGAGCTACATGATCAAAGGACTCTCCAAGGAGGACGTTCAGATGCTGGGACAGGACATCCGTTTCATCCGCCTGGGCAAGGCACGCCTCCAGCCGATGCGCGAGCCATTCTTCCTGAGCGGACTCTATATCGGACTGCTGGCTGCGATTCTCGTCCTTTTCGCCGGAACTTACATCGCGCTGCGCAAGCAGATCCGCGACAGCCAGAATGCGGCTCTGATCCGGGGCCGGCGGGCCAACAAAGTGGCCATTCAGCGTTTCAGGATAGCCAAGAACTATATGGAAGAGCACAACCAGCACGCCTTCTACGAAGAGATGCTGAAGGCTTTATGGGGGTATATGAGCGATAAATTCAATATCCCGGTAGCCAATCTCACCAAGGAAAATGTCCGCGAGGAGCTCCACAAGCGCGGAGCCGCGCCGGAAGACACCCAGCTTTTCTCGGAACTCATCACCCGCTGCGACGAAGCCCAATATTCGCCGGTGGCTTCGGCCCGTATGAGCGACGTATATCGGGACGGCCTCGAACTGATTTCCCGCATCGAATCGATCATCAAACGCTAAAAGCCATGAAACGATATATTCTCTTTCTCCTCGCCACGCTGTTGAGCGCGGCGGTTTCGGGGCAGACTGCCGCCCGAACCGATTCGCTGGCTCAACACCCGCAATCGGAGCAAACCGCCTCGGCAGCTTACGCATCCGATCCCGACAAGTTGTGGGATCAGGCCAACACGGCTTACATCAACAACGACTTTCCTACGGCAATTTCGCTTTACGAAACAATTCTGTCGAGCGGCAGGCAATCGGGCAAACTCTACTATAACCTGGCAAATGCCTATTTCAAGGAGCAGGAAATCGGTCGGGCGATCCTCAACTACAACCGGGCGCTGAGGCTCAATCCCGGGAACGAAGACATACGCTACAACCTGCAAGTCGCCGAGAAAATGACCAAAGACCACATCGACGCCGTCCCCGAATTTTTCGTCAAGACCTGGTTGTCGAATCTGCGCAACCTTTTGAGCAGCACGACATGGGCCGTCCTCTCGCTGGTCTTCCTGGCAGCAATGCTCGGCTCAGCGCTTTTCTACCTGCTCTCCCGTCGTCTGGTACGACGCAAGATAGGATTCTACGGCACCGCAACAGCCTTTCTGCTGCTGGTACTGACCCTCTGCTTCGCAGCCATCGACCGCCGGGAGGCGATCGACCGCACATCGGCCGTCGTACTGCGGGATGCCGTCGCCGTCAAAAGCTCTCCCAATCAGAACTCAACCGATCTCTTCATTCTGCACGAAGGCACCAAAGTAGAAATTTCGGACCGTCTGAACGGCTGGTGCGAAATCACCATCGCCGACGGCAAAAAGGGCTGGATGGAGTGCTCGACGTTCGAAACCATCTAAAAAACCGGATCCGCCCCTGCGAATCCAAAAATTTCCAAGAACGTGTCCAGACTGCTTCAAGACGTGACCGGAGAACTGTCGAAACTCCCAGGCATCGGACGCCGCACGGCGTTGCGCCTGGCGATCCACCTGCTGCGCATGGAACCCGATTCGGTAAGCAACATGACACGCAGTATCGACCGATTCCGCCGCGACATCAAATACTGCAAATTGTGCAACAACCTCTCGGATGAAGAAATCTGTCCGATCTGCGCCGACCGGGAGCGCGACCATACGACCGTCTGTGTCGTAGAACAGGTCGCCGACGTACTCTCGATCGAAAATACCCGCCAGTACCGTGGACTCTATCACGTATTGGGCGGTGTAATCTCTCCGATGCAGGGCATCGCCCCTTCGGACCTGAAGATCGACCTGCTGATCGAGCGGATCGCCCAGGGGACAATCCGGGAAGTGATCCTCGCCATCTCGACCTCGGTCGAAGGCGAAACAACCCTGTTCTATCTGCTCAACCGGCTGCGCCAATACCCGCAGGTGAAAGTCACGTCGATCGCCCGGGGGATCGGCTTCGGCGACGAACTGGAATACGTGGATGAACTGACGATTACTCACGCACTGATGAACCGGCGGGAAATCGAATAGGAAACTCGCGCCCGGAAAATCCGCACCTCCGCCAAATACAAAGCAACCGCGAATATCCGAAACGAATATTCGCGGTTATTTTTCCACCGGGCCGACATTTCACCGCTGATCGACGAAATGAAGCTTATCGGTATCGAATCCCTGTTTTTCGACCTGTTCCAGAATCCGGGCCAGCACCTGCGTAGATAATCGAGGTCGGCGAGCGAGAATCCATAAATATTTGGCCGATCGGCCGCTTACGACGACCCACTGCCGCTCGGCAGCGGAATCGCATGCCGGCATCGTATAGTCGCTATAAAAAAACCAAAAAGACGAAACCCGCAGGCATTCGTAATCGGCAGACAACCGACCTTTTGCACTCGAAATCCGGTCCCGGCCCGTTCTGCCGTCCTTGCCCCGATAGACGATTCGCATTTTACTTTCCGACAATAATCGGTAAACCACCCGGGATCCGACCGTCCCCTCCTGAAACGGATGATCGAAACGAGCGATCTCGTACCACTCGCCGACATACAAATCGGGATTCGCCCACGGTCCACAGCCGACAGCGGCAACGACCGGTCCCCGACCGTACGCGGCGCCCGCCACAAGCAACATCGCCGCAAACAGCATATATTCGATTTTCACCCTGGTCATAACGAGGGTGTATCGCATATTCTATACCGGATTACGTCTATTGCAAAGATTCCTGCAAACTTTTCAACGTGCGGTAAATTCCCTCGGCATCATAACCGCACTGGGCATACAATTGCGCGGGCGTTCCATGTTCGACAAAACGATCCGGAATACCCAGGCTCACGACCTTCGGCAGATAGCCGTGCTCGCAGAAGAACGCGACGACAGCTTCTCCCACGCCGCCGCGCAAGGCTCCGTCCTCGACGGTCACCACACAACGGAACTTACGTCCGACCTCGTGCAGCAGCTCCTGGTCGAGCGGCTTGGCGAAACGCAGGTCGTAATGGGCCACCCGAATCCCGTCCGCCTCCATACGCGCAATGGCCTCGGAAGCAAAATTGCCGACCGTACCGATCGTAAGGACCGCAATCCGCTCCCCTTCCTTCAGGCAACGCCCCCGCCCGATTTCCATCGCAGCGAACGGCTCATCGCGCCAGGCGACGCCCGCTCCGTTACCGCGCGGATAGCGGATGGCGAAGGGCCGACCGGCCTCGAGCGCCGTAAACATCATGTTCCGAAGTTCCAGCTCGTTCATCGGCGCAGCCACCGTCAGATTGGGAACCGTACCGAAATAGGCCAGATCGAAAGCGCCGTGATGCGTCGCTCCGTCCTCACCCACCAGACCGCCCCGGTCAAGACACATGACCACCGGAAGGCGCTGGATCGCCACGTCATGAATCACATTGTCATAAGCCCGCTGCATGAAACTCGAATAGATGTTGCAGAAAGGCACCATGCCCGCAGCCGCCAGTCCGGCGGAGAAAGTCACGGCATGTCCTTCGGCGATACCGACGTCGAAACAACGCTCCGGCATCTCTTTCATCAGAATATTCATCGAGCTGCCCGACGGCATGGCGGGCGTTATCCCCACGATCCGCTCGTCGGCACGGGCCAGTTCGAGCAGCGTCTGGCCGAAAACATCCTGGTATCGGGCCACTTCGGTCTTGCTGACGATCCGCTCGCCCGTTTCCGGGTTGAATTTGCCCGGAGCGTGCCATACCGGCTTATTGCACTCGGCGGGCTTATAACCCTTTCCCTTTACGGTCATCACATGCAGCAACTTGGGTCCCTCGATACGTTGCAAGGCAGTCAGCACCCGCACCAGTTCCGGCAAATTGTGTCCGTCGATCGGGCCGAAATAGCGGAAATTCAAACTTTCGAACAGGTTGCTGTTCTTCAACAGTCCCTGCTTGACGGCATTGCCCGCTTTCTGACAAAACCGCAAAACAGCCGGCGTATGGGACAAAATCCGCCACAGGCGGCGTTTGATAGCGTTATAGCGCCTCGATGTCGAAATCTTGACCAGGTAGTTCTTCAAGGCCCCGGTAGCCTGGTCGATGGCCATGTTGTTATCGTTGAGAATGACCAGCAGGTTGGTCTGCTTGCTCGCTCCGGCGTTGTTCAACCCTTCGAACGCCAGACCGCCCGTCATCGAACCGTCGCCGATCACGGCCACCACCTGCCGCTGCTCGCCCTTGAGTTCCGCAGCTTTGGCCATACCGAACGCCGCCGAAATCGACACGGAGGCATGTCCGCCGCCGAAAGCGTCGTAAGGACTCTCGGACATACGCGGGAAGCCGCTGATACCGCCCAGCTTACGATTGGTCCGAAACGCCTCGCGGCGCCCGGTAATGATTTTATGGGCATAGGTCTGATGCCCCACGTCCCACACGATTTTATCGTCAGGAGTATTGAATACGTAGTGCAGAGCGACGGCAAGCTCCACCGCCCCCAGGCTCGAAGCCAGGTGTCCCGGATTGGACGAACATTGCTCGATGATGTACTGACGCAGTTCGTCGCAATACTGACGCAAGTCAGAGCCCGACAACTTCTTCAAGTCATCGGGCGAATCAATCCGATCGAGCCATTTATATTCCGAATGCATCATGGATAGGCAAAGATAGCATTAAAAAACGACATTTTTTCGAAATTTTTCCTATCTTCGCATTATCAAATTCCGCTCCGCTTATGAAATACGACAGAATACTCCTGAAACTCAGCGGCGAATCCCTGCAAGGGATTCAGAAATACGGTCTTTCGACCGACGTGCTCCACAGCTATGCGGAGCAAATCAAAGCCGTCGTCCGAACGGGAGTCCAGGTAGGCATCGTCATCGGCGGCGGCAACATCTTCCGGGGACTTCAGGGCGCCCGCAAGGGATTCGACCGCGTGAAAGGCGACCAGATGGGTATGCTGGCCACGATCATCAACTCGCTGGCCCTGCAGTCGGCCCTCGAGGACAACGGCGTGAAAGCGAAAGTCCTCACCTCGATCCGGATGGAACCCATCGGAGAGTATTACTCGAAAGCCAAGGCGCTCGAATACCTCGAAGCCGGATACGTAGTCATCATCGGCGGCGGCACGTCGAACCCCTATTTCTCGACCGACTCGGCATCGGCGCTGCGCGGCATCGAGCTCGAAGCCGACGTCATGCTCAAGGGTACGCGCGTAGACGGCGTCTATACGGCCGATCCGGAGAAAGACCCTGCTGCGGAGAAGTTCGACGAAATCACCTTCGATGAAGTTTATCGTCGCAACCTGAAGGTTATGGATATGACCGCCTTCACGCTTTGCCGCGAAAACGGCCTCCGGGTCATCGTCTTCGACATGGACACTCCGGGCAACCTGGAAAAGGTGCTCGCCGGAGAGAAGATCGGCACACTGGTCAAACTCTGAAAACCTATTATATCGCTATGACCGAACGTAAAAAACCCAATAACAAACGTCTTATCCTGATGATCGTCCTGCTCGCGGTCGTCATCGCCCTGATGTGGCTGCTGCCCGACGGATCGCAGCCCGCAGCCCCCGCAACGAACGCTCCGAAGACCGAACAGACCAAGAATACGAACGATGCGCCCGACGACATCGAGGCTACGACCCTTGTTAAAGCCGGGACACAGGCACCCGATTTCCGGGTGGAAATGTTCGACGGCACGACCTTCACCCTGGGCAGTCTGCGCGGCAAAGTGGTGCTTCTGAATTTCTGGGCGACCTGGTGCGGTCCCTGCCGCGAGGAATTGAGCCGCGTACAGAAGGACATCATCGACCGCTTCAAGGGGAACGAAGACTTCGTTTTCCTGCCCGTATCGCGCGGCGAAACCCGCGAAACGGTCGCCGCTTTCCGGGAAAAGATGGGTTATACGTTCCCGATGGGACTCGACCCCGAACAGAAAATTTACAGACTTTACGCCTCCAACTACATTCCGCGTAATTTCCTGATCGGCAAAGACGGCAAAGTTATTTCCGCGACCATCGGTTACGAGGCCCCCGAATTCGACGAACTCATTCTGCTGATCGAGCGACAACTCAACTCCGCCAACTAAACAAATACGACATATGGATACCAAAACCATTCTTTCCGAAGCTTCCGACCGCATGCAGAAAACGATCGAGCACCTCGAAGAAGAGCTGCTCAACATCCGGGCAGGCAAGGCGAGCCCGACCGTGCTGAACGGAGTTTTCGTAGATTATTACGGATCTCAAACCCCGATTTCAGGCGTGGCAAGCGTCACGGTACCCGATGCCAAGACCATTCTGATCCAGCCCTGGGACAAAAACCTGATCCGCGCGATCGAAAAGGCGATCATCGACTCCAACATCGGGCTGACCCCCTCGAACAACGGGGAGCAGATCCGACTGTCGATCCCGCCCCTGACGGAAGAGCGGCGCAAAGAGCTGGTCAAGCAGGTACGCCAGGAGGCGGAAACCGCCCGCATCAGCTTGCGCAACGCACGCCGGGACGCTGTCGAAGCCTTCAAGAAGGCCCAGAAGGAAGGCATGTCCGAAGACGAGGCGAAAGACGGTGAAACCCAGGCGCAGAAGCTGCTCGACAAGTTCACCAAATCGCTGGACGCGATACTCGACAACAAGGAAAAAGAGATCATGACCGTATAGATACGCTTTCTCCGAGAAACCGAACACCCCGACGCATAAACGCCGGGGTGTATCTTTCATCAGAGGGGGGATTTTTATATCAGGTACCCCACCCACTCAAGAAAACTCGCCCGTCATACCTCTGCGATTCGAAAAAATCACCACGCACAAAAAACGCTTCCTCGACCTGCTCCTGCTGGCCGACGAACAGGAATCCATGATCGACCGCTACCTGGAACGGGGCGAAATGTTCGTAGCCCGTGACGACGGACAGGTCGTCGCCGAATGCGTCGTCACGGACGAAGCCGACAGAATCGGAGAGATCAAGAATCTGGCTGTACCCCTCCAGTATCAACGGAAAGGATACGGACGACAAACGCTCGAATTTCTGGAGGCGTACTACCGGGGGCGTTACCGGACGCTTCTCGTCGGCACCGGGGATGTTCCCCGCACACTCCGTTTTTACGAACGATGCGGATACGTTCGCTCGCACTTGATCCCCGGCTTCTTCACCGATCATTACGACCACCCCATCATCGAGGACGGCAGACAACTGGTAGATATGGTCTATCTGAAGAAGTCCTTGTAACCCAGCACACACCGGCTCCGCCTGCACAAAAATCGTCCACAACGGACAAATCCCGCCCGATCGGGCTATTTTTTACCGGAATCGTCTGAAATTCCGCCTTTTTTTAATACCTTCGCGGCAAGACAACTATGAAACTCATTCTTAAAATATCGCTCGCATGCCTGCTCGCAACAGGCTGCGCATCGAAAATTTCCGCCCAAACCTACGTCAAACTCAACGGACTCTATGCGCTCGTGGGCGTAGTCAATCCCGCCGTCGAATTCACGCTCTCCCCCAAATCGACCTTCCAGACCGAAATAGTCGTTTCTCCGTGGAAGTCGATAAACAACCATCACGCCCTCTTTTGTATCTTCATGGGCGAATACCGCCGTTATTTCAAGGAGCACAACCGAGGCTGGTACCTCGGAGCCAATATCGGCATGCAGGCTTTCGACCTCTCGAAACCCTACATCGAAAACTGGAAGCTCAAATTCGAAAACCGATACAGCAAAGGCTACGGATTCATGATCGGCCTCTGCGTCGGCTACGAACATATCTTCCGCGAACGCTGGGTGCTCGACGCCTACCTCGGCTGGTCGTGGATGAGCAGCTTTTACAACGGCTATTCCATGGACGGGAAGATAGACATGGATCCCGGCCATCAGGTCGAACCCCAATACCCCGATCCGTTCAACGGTTCGTCGGAGTGGTATCCCAACAAGATCGGATTGTCGATCGGATACCGTATTTTCAATCCACACAAGAAAAAATAGTTCGGCAACAACTCGTCCTGCCTCCGCGCTCCCCAACCGATTCGAATCACCCGCCGCACGGACATCGCTTCCGTATCGTCATTTTTCAACCGTATCCGTAATTTTTCCCGGTAAATTTTGGCGGGGGGGGGAATTACTTATATTTGCAGCGGAAACTCATTCGCCCGGGAATACATCCACTTTTCCCCAAGAACGTTTCCGAACAAAATATAAACCCCAAGCAAATATCCCTAAACAATGAAAAAAATTCTTTTCACGCTGTTCGCCCTGGTATTGGCATCCGGTATCGCCGCCCAAATTCCCGAACCCGATTTCATTGGCGAAGTATTGGCGATTCATTCGGACGGCACGGCTGAAAAATTGGAAAAACACAATGTCAAAATGCGCACCGGAGCCGGAGTGTATATAGCAGGTCTGGCCGTCAATAAGTCGAAAACTAAAATTCTCGTCGCAGGTAGTCAAGCCAACGTACGCTTCGCAGCCGACGAACCGGTCAATCTGATTGTCCGCGCCGTAGACAACAAAACCGACCCGATGTCGATCGTACGGGTATTCGCCATGAAGAACAACCGAAAACAACGCTCGGCAGTCATCTCGGCCGTAGGTTCGTTCAACGTCACATCCAACGATATGGAGTACCTGCCCTTTACCGCAGAAAAATACGGAGAAAACTCCTATTACCTGACTTTCGGAGATGCCCCTGCCGGTGAATACGGCATCATCGTCACCAACCCCAACAATGTCGATGAAAAAATGATCATCGTATCGGCTTTCGGAATCGATCCGGAAAAAATGCCTGCTGCATCCGGTTCCGAAACGGCAGAGGACACAGAGTAAAACATCCGGCAAATACGGCCCTGGAAACGACATTACGATATCGCACTCCACGACAGCCTACAACAAAAGAACCCCCGCCGCAAGCATTGGTCTTGCGGCGGGGATTCTTCCATTAAACGGGGATTACTTGCGGTAAACCTTGGTATAGCCGTAAATCGCCTCGTCACCGAGCTCTTCCTCGATCCGGAGCAACTGGTTATACTTGGCCATACGGTCGGAACGCGACATCGAGCCGGTCTTGATCTGACCCGCATTGGTCGCTACGGCGATGTCGGCGATCGTCGAATCCTCGGTTTCGCCCGAACGGTGCGAAGTAACCGACGTATATCCGGCACGATGCGCCATCTCGATAGCGTCGAGCGTTTCGGTCAGCGTACCGATCTGATTCACCTTAATCAGGATCGAGTTCGCGCATCCCATCTCGATACCCTTGCGCAGGAAATCCACGTTGGTTACGAACAGGTCGTCGCCGACCAACTGACACTTGTCGCCCAGCTCGGCCGTCAGCATCTGCCAACCCGTCCAGTCGTTCTCGGACATACCGTCCTCGATCGAATCGATCGGATATTTGGCGACCAAGCTCTTGAGGTACTCGACCTGCTCTTTCGAAGAGCGCTTTGCACCGTTCGCACCCTCGAACTTCGTATAGTCGTAAACACCGTCCGCATAAAACTCCGAAGAGGCGCAGTCCATAGCGATCGACACGTCGCCGCCCTCGCTCTTGCGGCCCGGCTTGTAACCGGCAGCCTTGATCGCTTCGAGGATCGACTCGATCGCATCCTCCGTACCCTTCAGCGCGGGTGCGAAACCTCCTTCGTCGCCTACGGCCGTCGAGAGGCCCCGGTTGTGCAACACCTTCTTCAGGCTGTGGAACACCTCGGCACCCATGCGAAGACCTTCGCGGAACGAGGGAGCGCCCACCGGACGGATCATGAACTCCTGGAAAGCGATCGGAGCGTCCGAATGCGAACCGCCGTTGATGATGTTCATCATCGGCACGGGCAGCGTCTTGGCATTCACACCGCCGATGTAGCGGTAGAGCGGCAGACCGAAATAGTCGGCGGCAGCGCGGGCTACGGCCAGCGAAACACCCAGGATGGCGTTGGCGCCCAGCTTCGATTTGGTCGGCGTACCGTCCAGCGCGATCATCGTCTTGTCGATGCCCACCTGATCCGTTACGCTCATACCGACGATCGCCGGAGCGATGATGTTATTCACGTTCTCCACCGCCTTCTCGACGCCTTTGCCCGAATAACGGCTCTTGTCGCCGTCACGCAGTTCAAGGGCTTCGTGCTCTCCCGTCGAAGCACCGCTCGGCACGGCTGCACGGCCGAATGCACCCGATACGGTTCTTACTTCGACCTCGATGGTCGGGTTACCTCTCGAATCGAGGATTTCTCTTGCATGGATCTCTACAATCTGCATAGCTGTAATTTTTTGAATTTTATAAAAAACAATTTCGTTTTCAACGGTCGTTTCACAGGTGCGGCATCTACCTGCAACCTCGGTTGTCTGCCGGATCGCACCCACCGGACGCACGAAAAGTCGCAACGAGGCGGATCCGAATTCCGAACTGCCGCAGCGCAATCTGTCGAACCGTGCAAAGATAACGATTTTTACAGACAAACTGTTATTCGAATAACATTATTTCTCCCTTCGAAGTCGGTTATAAGAAACGGCAAATCCGACGCCAAAAACTTATTTTATCAACGAAAAACCTTTTTTTATCACCGATATTTTCTTATCTTCGGTATAGAAAACTAACCCTAACTTCGATCGTATGAAAAAACTTTTCCTCTGTTTGCTGGCGATAACGGCAGCGATCTCCACCGCATGGGCACAAACGCCCAAAAAGAATATTTTCGGCCTTCGGGTCGGTATGGATATGAGCAAAATCAGCATCCTGGATACCGGTTCCGGAGAGAAATACCTGTCGGAATTACGGACCTCATTCAACATCGGCCTGACGGACCAGATCCGACTGCTGAACGACAAGCCCTTCTATTTCCAGTTCGGCCTGATGCTGCACAACAAGGGAGGAAAAGTCCAAGCTACCGACGGCGGCTCGGACATTGAGCTCTCCCTGAACGCAATGTACCTGGAACTTCCCGTCATGCTCAACTACCACATCCGGCTCGCCCCGAAAGTCGCTGTCATTCCTTTCGCCGGATTCTACGGATCGCTGGGTGTGGACGGCAAACAGTCCTTTGACGACTTGGGACTTGAAATCCAACAGAATTTGTTCGGCAAAAATAAAATGTTTCAACGCGGAGACTTCGGCGGGCGGATAGGCATCGGATTAAGCATCCACTCCGTCTATATCGGCGCCTCTTACGGCGGCGGTTTCCTCAACATCGCCCAGGAAGACGACACCTCCAAATTCCGCAACCGCAGTTGGTCCCTCTCCGTCGGCTACGATTTTTAACCCGTCTGTCTTTTTATTTCATTACCGAAAGTCCGTATCGGGACCTCGCCCCGGTGTTCCGAAACAGACATAAAACGGCCCTGAAGAAAACTTCAGGGCCGTTTCTTATCGTTTCACGGAAAGCGGCAGGGCCGCGCCCCCGGCACAGAACAACGATACTTCCGA